>ERZ1673736.203-NODE-203-length-99152-cov-9.263540_pt1 | contig 99152 bp, 108 predicted proteins | sample MGYA00580212_ERZ1673736 | MGnify/ENA primary metagenome ERZ1673736 (study PRJEB41218, sample SAMN15661752) | gut metagenome | host: Homo sapiens | place: Canada: London | collected 2015-08-20/2019-03-30 | study: EMG produced TPA metagenomics assembly of...
TCCCGCACACGCTGAACGCCGGGGAGGCTGTCATCATGCCGGCCGGCATCCCCCATGCGGTCCAGGCCGTAACCCCATTCAAAATGTACCTGGTAGTTGCGAAACAGTGACCCTTTCCCGTCCAACGCTCCGTGGACAAACCCAGGCAGGGGTACGACAAATCACAGCATAAGACACAGCCCCGTCTGGCCTTGTTCATACGGTCAGACGGGGCTGTGTTCATGCTTTTGCCGGCGGCAGCAGACTGGTCATGCTGCGCAGGCTGATGCCCAGAGTGGACAGGTTATGGAGCGTGGCGGAGGTGGCCGGTGCCAGGACGCCCAAGGCACCCAAGGCGATGAGACCACCGTTGAAGCCGATGACAAAGCGGTAATTGGACTGGATGCGGTTCATCAGGGCCATGGACAGCCGCCGCAGCTGCACCAGCTCGAACAGGTCGTTTGCCGCGATGGTGATGTCCGCGATCTCCCGGGCGATGGCGGCACCGTCGCTGATTGCGATACCAACATTGGCAGCGGACAGAGCCGGGGAATCGTTGACCCCGTCGCCGATCATGACCACCGTGCGGCCTTGCGAACGCTCGGCCTGCACAAAGTGGGCCTTGTCCTCCGGCAGCACCTCAGCCCGGTACTCGTCCACCCCTACCTGGGCGGCGATGGCCGCCGCGGTGCGCTCACTGTCGCCGGTGAGCATGACGATCTTGCCCACTCCCAGGCTGTGGAGGGCAGCTACCGCATCCGCAGCCTCGGCGCGCAGCGGGTCGGAGATGCAGATAACCGCGGCCAGCACGCCGCCAACCGCCAGATACAGATGGCTGTACTGCTTGGGCAGGGTGTCGAAGGCGGCCTGCTCTCCCGGCGGGACAGTGCAGCCCTCATCCTCAAAGACGAAGTGGGCGCTGCCAATGATGACCCGCCTGCCGTCTACCGTACTGGCGATGCCGTGGGCCACCAGGTACTCCACCTGGGAGTGCATCTCCTCATGGGCCAAATCCCGCTCCCTGGCGGCCTGAACCACGGCGTTGGCCATGGAGTGGGGGAAATGCTCCTCCAGGCAGGCGGCCAGCCGGAGCATTTCCAGCTCCTTGTTCCCACCGAATGGGACCACCTGAGCCACCACGGGGTTGGCATGGGTCAGGGTACCCGTCTTGTCAAAAACAATGGTATCCGCCTGGGCCACAGCTTCCAGGTACTTTCCACCTTTCACGGTCACATGGAAGCGGCTGGCCTCGCTCATGGCGGAGAGAACCGCCAGGGGCATGGACAGTTTCAAAGCGCAGGAGAAGTCCACCATCAGCACGGACAGGGCGCGGGTGACATTGCGGGTGAGCAGATAGACCAGCACACTCCCCGCCAGCGTGTAGGGTACCAGTCGATCAGCCAGATGCGCTGCGTGATTTTCCGCTGTGGACTTGAGCTGCTCCGACTCCTCAATCATGGCCACGATCTTGTCATAGCGGCCCTTGCCGGACTGCTGGGTGACCGTAAGGACGCACTCGCCCTCCTCCACCACCGTTCCGGCATAGACGCTGCTCCCAGGCCGCTTGGGGACGGGGATGGACTCGCCGGTGAGGGACGCCTGGTTGAGCATGACCTCGCCCTCCGCAATGGTGCCGTCCAGGGGAATCATGCCGCCCATGCGGATGACCACCTGATCTCCGGCCTGTACCTGGTGGAGCGGGACCAGTTCCTCTCCGCTTTCGGTTTTCATCCAGACCCGGTCGATATTCAGGGACATGCTCCTGGCCAAGTTTTCCACGGACTTTTTGTGGGTCCACTCCTCCAGAAGCTCGCCCAGCCGCAGCAGGAACATCACGGAACTGGCCGTGTCGAAGTCCCGCCGTACCATGGACAGGCAGACGGAGATTCCATCCAACAACTCCACATGGAGCTGTCTCCGCAGCAGACACCGAAGCGCCCGGAACAGATAAGGAGCCGACCGAATAACTGTGTAGACCGCACGAAGCGGAGCCGGGAAGAACAGGGATCGGACGGCCTTAAACGCCACCATACCCACCAGTTTTTCCTCATAGGCACGGTTGAGCGCCCGGCTGCTGTGGACCGGGACCAGCTCCGCCAGCGCATGATCCTGATAGGAGAAGCCAGCGAGAATCCTCAGTAAATCCTTCCGATCCCCCTGATACTCGATCACTGCGCAACGAGTTCTTTCATGGACAGACGCACACTCCACCTGCGGCAGAGTCAGCAGCCACGCCTCCAGCATATCGGCCTGCTCCAGCGTCATGCGCTGCTGCACAGCCTGAACACGGATTCGCCCGCGGCATTCGTGTTTGATTTGAAATTTCATGATTGCCTCCACAGAACAAGAGGGACCGCCCCCGGCGGCCCCTCTCTCATTTCTTGCGCGTTACGCTTCAGAGCACTCCACGCTGGTGGCCTCCTCCGCTTTCGCACGCTGCTCGTTGATCTCCTTAGCGGAAGCCAGGATGTCAGCAGCATTCTCCTGAACGGAAGTGACCGTTTCCATCACGGACTCCTGCACACGCAGTGCGGCCGCGGTCATGTGGGTATAGGCCTTCTTCGCATCCTTGCTGGACAGCAGCTTGAAGCCGGCAGAGCCGAACAGCACCCCGCCCACAAACAGGGCGGCTCCTTTATGGAAATTCATCATTATGGTGTTCACCTCACATTCAGCGGTGCCGGTACCCGGTAATGAAAGTCATGACCATGCAGATAACAGCGCCCCAGGCCCAGAAACGGTGGTGCTTCATTGGATAGTCCCTCCCTCGCCAGACATGGCACCTTATTTCGGTCGCTTATAATAACATAAGAATTTGAGGTTTTTCTATCTGTTCTGGTCAGGAACCGTTGTAAATGGATTTTTATTTGCGTTCCGGCGGAATTGGGCGGGCGGCATATGGTAACGCCGCTTAAAGGCGATTCCAAATTGGCTGACGCTGGAATAGCCCACCACCGTGGAGATCTGGAGTACGGACTGGGTCGTAGTCGTGAGGAGCTCCGCGGCCCGGGCCATGCGCTGCTCCAGAAGATACTGGTGGACTGGGACCCCATAAACCTGGCGGAAACAGGACTTCAACGCTGTGCCGGAAATTCGGAACTGCTGAGACAGGCTCCGAACTGTCAACCGCTCGTCCAGGTGTCCCACCATGTATTTCTGGATCTCGCGTATGGTCTCGATCTGGCTTTGGGTATGGTAATCGCACTGCGGTGTCAGGGCCAGCCCCTCCCGCTGCGCGTGGAGCAGGAACAGGACTTCCAGCGCCTTGATAACATAGTAGTCCCCGATATGTCCCAGCTGCATATAGTCCAAGGCAGAAAACAGAGCTTCGCTCCAGAGTGCCGCTCTCAACATACAGGGATCATTCCAGGCGCGGGAGATGGACTCTCCCAGGTCGGAGTGCATGGCACGCAGGGTCGACCATGCGGTTTTCGCTTCCATCCGAACAAGGGTGCCGTAGAATGGCTCTGAAGCAAACCGTCCCCGGTACGCTTCTGTGCGGACCGGGAGAAACAGCACCTGATCGGTGCTGAGGCTAAGACGCCGGTGGCCGGCCCATTCCAAAAAAAGCCCGCCTTTGCGGCAGAATAGGATCTCCAGCGCCTCAGACTCCTGAATAAACAGGAACTCTTCCGAGGGGGGTACCCCTTCCAGCCGGAAGATAGCCGCCTGCTCCGCGGGCAACTGGGTAACGGTCCAGCCGTCCCAGGATAAAAGTGCGTCCAGCATGGCGCTTACTTTCGGAAGGAGAACAGGCCCTTCTTCTCATAAGGGGCTGACTGGATGGAAAGGACCTGATAGCCTGTGGCGGAGATCGCACCGCGCAGGGCGTCCTCGTCCAATCTATTCTCACACAGAATCTGCGTCTGCCCTTTGCTGTGAGACGAGGTGACCTTTTTAACGGGAAATGCCTTGCGGATCGCGTCGTTGACATGGGCTTCACACATAGAGCAGGCCATTCCTTCCACCACGATGGTATATTGGAGCATAACAGTTTCCTCCTCATTTTGTTAGTTTTAGCTAACCTCTCAGCAAAATGAAACGCCAAAGAAACAGTTTTCAGGTACCTTCGCGTATCTGAACTCCTGATTTTGGCGCCCAGAAGTTAGTTCTTGCTAACCCAATAATAGCATAAATCTCAAGATTCTGCAAGTCTTTTGGTGGGCGAAGCAATCATAAGTGTGCGTTTTACAGCCAATCTATCCTGGCAAAAAGCGCAACTGTTCAAGAGATGAAAAAGGTGGTATGCTCTACTTGTATTTAGGTCAGATTTTGTAGGTCAGATTTTTACCCGCGAGGGGCCAATGCGCCCCGAGCGGAGACTTGTCAGAACCTAAATACCGGACCGACCACGCACAAAAACCGCAGTTGCCCCATTCAGGGGTGGCTGCGGCTTTTTTTGTGCATCAAACACAGAAAGGAGACAGACCATGAATGAGCACAAGCAAACTGATGAAGGTCACCTACTACGACCCCAAAAGCCAAATCCGCCTCCTCTGCTACGCCGACACCGTAGTATGGGACACCAAACCCACGCCGACCCTTACCGCTTTGCGGTTTGGCGGCTACCCGGAGCGTGTGCAGGGACTCGCAGACGCAATTTATGGCGGGGCTACCATCGAAATCGAGGACGGTAAAGACACCTACTCCTTGAAAACCCTCACCAGGCAGTACCGCCGGGAACTTAGCCATGACGGAGTGTACGCAGAGGCTACCCTGATCGCAGAGGATGACGGCCAATCCGCCAAACAGAATGCTGGCGACAAGGATGAGCCGGACAAGGACAAGAACGACGAGGACGACGATCAAATCCAGCAGGATCTCCCGCCGCGCAATACCTACATTTTCTGCACACCGGGGGAACGCCGGGAGTTGTTCGACGCGGTGGACCAAAAGACCGCCGTTCCCATGATCCCGGAGTACCAGGATTATGTCCTCACGGAACTGCAAAAGAGGAATATCCTGCGGCCACTTCAGGTCAAGTCCCTGTCCCGTAAGCTGGAGGCGTGGCTTCTGCGCTGTGAGGAGAAGGACAAAAACATCGTCGCGGTCATGGAGGATGGACTCAAAAGCGGAGCGATCTCCATTCCGGGTGCGACCGTCGGCCTAAACCCGCTGGACGAAATCAACTCTATCACGGAATACCTCAATACCTTCGGCGTTACCGTGGCGGAGCGGATCAAGAAGCTGTTCGTACCGCTCTTTGACCCTGCAACGGAATCTCTGTCCCCGGAAGTGCTGGCAATCAACCAGTACATTGAGGATCACGCCGGCTATCCCCTCTACGACGCCCAGCTTGCGGTGGCAGAGGCCATCAAGCGCCAGCTGGAGCGGAGCAAGGTGGGGCTCATTGTGGCAGAATGCGGCTCTGGAAAATCTAAGATTGGAGCGGTATCCATCGCCGCAACGGCTGCGGGACTTCTTTCCCACCAGATGTCCGTCAAGGTGAGCAAGACTTTTAACCTGATCCTGTGCCCCTCCCATGTAACCGAGAAATGGGTGCGTGAACTGGAGGAGACCGTACCGAATGCCTTCGCCGCCGTAGTCCATACCCCTGCGGAGCTGGATCACCTGTACCAGATGTTTGAGCGGGGGAACAAATTCTGTTTCGCCGTCCTCTCCAAGGAAAAGGCCCGGGATGGCTACATGAGGGCCCCGGCGGTCATTTACCGGCCGTGGAATCGCGAGGCGCTTCCCATTGAGCGCAATCCTCCGCTTCACGATGGGGCGGACATAGACGGCAACCCGCACAAGCCGGTGTTCTGCTGCCCGGAGTGCGGCGCCGTGGTCATGGCCGAATTTACACAGGACGGCGTATCCTATCGGGTCCCGGCCAAGTCCTACTATTTTCGGCGGGAGCACAGCGGCAATCACAAATGCGCCGCCTGCGGCGCCCCTCTGTGGTCAGCCCTGAATCCGGATGCCTGGCGTAGGCAGAAAAAGTGGGCCAAGATCGGGGATTACGGCTTTGTTTACCGCCCGCTGGTCTATGAGCACTTCAAAAAAGCCGGCGGAGAGGGTCAGCTCCAGAAGCTCTATGAGATTCAAGACCACCCGGACGCCTGCTTTCCGGCCAGAGGCGCTTACCGCGCTTATGCGCTGAGCTCCTACATCAAACGCAAGTACAAAGGCAAAATCTATGGCCTGATTGTGGATGAACTTCACGAATACTCCAATAAGTCGGGCCAGGGAGAAGCCATGGCCGAGCTCTACGGCACGGCAAAAAAGGTGGTAGGCATGACCGCCACCCTGATCAACGGGTACAGCTCGGGGATATTCCATCTCCTCTACCGGATCTGCCCCGCACAGATGCGCAAGGACAACAAACGGTATGAAAATCCCTCCAAATTTGATGCGGAGTACGGCGTGATCCAGAACACCTATGTGGAACAGGAGCCGGAATACAATTCCAACCGCCGTACCGTGCAGAGCAAGAAGAACTCCCGGCTTCTGCCGGGCGTCTCGCCGCTGGTCTATTCCCGCTTCCTGCTGGACAAGGCCGCGTTTCTTTCCCTGACCGACATGGGCAAGGACCTGCCGGAGTACGAGGAGATCCCTGTTGCGCTGAAGATGCCCGCAGCGGTGGAAGCAGAGTACAAGGAAATCGAAAAAGAACTCAAATTTGTCCTGAAAAATGACAAAAAGGCCGCAAAGAAAATTTTGTCCGCCTATCTCAATCTTCTGACCGCCTACCCGGATCAGCCCTATGAGCAAAAGCCCGTTTATCATCCTTTGGACGGCCACCCGATTGTAACACCGGAAGACACAGTGGCTCCCGGTACAATCCTCCCTAAGGATGAAGAGGTGCTGAATATCGTGGAGCGGAAGATTGCCGCAGGGGAAAAGGTGCTCATCTACACCAACTGGACGCGGCTGGACAGCCAGATGAGGCTTCAAACGCTGCTAACCGCCCGTGGGTGGAACACCATCATTATGCCGGCCAAGGTCAAACCGGCAAAGCGGGAGCAATGGGTAGCGGACCGGCTCAGCGCCGGGCTCCAGGTCCTGATTGCAAATCCGACCCTTGTGCAAACGGGCCTTGACCTGAACGCTTTTACCACGCTGATCTTTTATGACACCGGCTATAAGCTGTTCACACTGAGGCAGGCCAGCCGGCGGAGCTGGCGGATCAACCAGACTGCCCCGCGGGTAGAGGTCTATATGTTTTACTATCGGGACACCATGCAGCACAAGGCGATCAAGCTCATGGCCTCCAAGCTGGCTGTGGCGGGAATTATCGAGGGCTCGTTCTCAGAGGAGGGCCTTGCCGCCATGTCCGAGTGCGAGGATATGACCACCCTGATGGCCAAGGAGCTGATGCTTGGCATCAAGGACAGCGTGGAGGATGTTTCCGCCATGTTCAAGCGCATGGCAAATCTCAAACCTCAGGCCGCCGCATGGTCTATTTTCGCGGAGGCCCCCACCGCCCAGGATGAAACGGTACTGGTAAAGAAAGCAGTCAATGAGCCAATCGTGGAATTCACCTTTGGAAATCCAGTCCCGCTCCAGACGCCAAAGCCGGTTATCGCGGCAACACCTGTTTCGACACCTATGCCGAAGGCCGCAGTCAAGCCCCACGCAAAGCGCAAGTCGGCCAAGGCTGTGATCAGTGAGGACCAGATCCCGCTGTTCAAAATTGCATAAAGGAGAATGACCTATGAATGATAATCCTTTTGAAATCAAGGAGGAAGCGTGCGCTTCCTCCCCGGACCACCGCCGCTACCTGCTGATCCAGGCCGTAGACACGGAGACCGGGGAAATTGTTTGGGCCGTGGGCGACGACCAGATATGCGCCGTCACGCGTGCCGACTTTATCCGAACGCCTGAAATCCGGTACAACGATGTTCTCATCCAGGAGTTTCCCTACAAGGAGAACACACCGGAGAGCGTCGGCCGCTGGCGCCCTCTGATTGAGGAACTGGTAAAGCTCACGCTGGCAAAATACCGGACACTGGACGGCCTTGCCCGTGCATACCCTCAGTGGGTCCCAGAGGAAACGGTTTTGCCGTTCCCCCGGCAGGCTCTTGAGAGCGCCGAGCACATCATTTTCCACGACAATGGGATCTGCGAGATGATTCCGCGTGCGGGCAGTTCCAAGGCAAACATCGTCCCGCCCACCGCCGCTGATTGTGGGGAGGAGTGCTGAAATGCTCGTTCATGTCAAACGCGATGAACTCCTTGCCATCGCCGCCCAGACCGCAAAGGCGGCGCCGAAAACCGCAACCTCAGAGGCAGTCCTGGGCATTCATGTAGAGGCGGACAGCCGAAGGTCCATGCTCACGCTGACCGCTACCAACTACGAAATCGTGATCCGCGCCTCCATGGGCGCCTCTGTGGAACAGTCCGGAAGCGTTGTCATCAGCGCCGCCTTATTCCCCGCGGCCATAGCCAGCCTTCCCGAACAGGATGTGGACCTGGAGACGGAACATCCCGGCCAGCTGACCATTCGCTCCGGGCACGCACGATTTCGCCTGTCCGCGCTCTCCGGGGACAAGTACCCCATGCCGGAGCTCCCCTTTCCGGACGACACCCTGCCTGTCAGCGGGCTTCGTTCGCTGGCGCGCAATACACTGTTCGCCGTTGCGGAAGATGGGGTGCCCTCGCCGCCCATGAAATGCGTCCGGCTCCATGTCGGACCGGACGGACTGAAAGCGTCCGCCTCAAATGGCTTTTGCATCATGGAGGCAGATGGCGATAAGCAGTGCAAAGGGCAGATCGAGCTGCTGCTGCCTGCCCGATCTCTCAAAGTCCTGGCCTCCCTCTCAAATGACAGCGATGTTTACGAGATGGGGGTGACTGGGAAAAGCCTGGTGTTCTGGAGCGGCACCTTGCTCTTTTCCGCCCGGCTGGTGGAAGGGAAATTCCCGAATACCAGCGGTATTTTTGAGCAGTTCAAGTGCCAATACTCCGTCCATCTGGATGCCGCCGAGTTTATCCGCGCCCTTGAGGTCGCAGAGTCCGTCTCGGAAAGCAACCACCGGGTCGAGCTTACCTTTGGTGAGCATGAGATTACGGTAAGCGCCGAAAGCGCCTGCGGCAGATCTTCCGCCCCGGTCAAGGCCCTGGTGCTCAATGCACCCAAACAGCCATTTTACTACAACTCCAGGAAACTGCTAGAGTATTTGCGCCTGGAGAAGGAGAAGATCACGCTGGAATTTGACAAATTCGGCCTTCTCGTGGTCCGTTCCGGCTCCACCCGGTATGTGCAGTCTCCCATGAGGGCGCCTGTTCAGGCGGCTGAAACCGGCAAGGCGGCGTAAGAAACGGAGGCGATCCATGCCTATATGAAAATTCCCACGATCTGCCGCTACTGCGGCGGAAAAATCATCAAGTCCACGACCCGGGCGCTCTACCCCAAAGGCAGCGAGCCGATTTATCTGTGCGTCAACTGCAACGCCTATGTAGGCTGTTACCCCGACGGAAGCCCAATGGGGAAAGTAGCCAACACGGTCCTGCGGCTAAAGCGTCAGGAGACACATCGGATCTTCGACCGCTTTTGGCGGGAGCAGGGCTGGACGCGGAGCGCGGCCTACCGCTGGCTGGCGCAAAATCTTCACCTGAAGGAACACGAAACCCACATCGGCATGATGGAAATGGACGAATGCGAACAGGTGATCCGACTGTGCCGGAAATACGGCAAACACAAAAAGGAGGCGGCATAATGCCAACTTGTCAAAAGAAAGATCAGCTCTGCCGGTGCATCGACTGGCCCGATGAAGATTTCGATGTGGAAATCGACCACTTCATCCGAAACTTTGAATTTCTCCATGTAGAACTGGAGTACGCTTCCCTGGACGCAAGGGAGCCTGTCCGTGTGTGCAGAATCGGCCGGTGCCGCGTGTGCGGGGGCCGTATGTGCGACGGCACAACACTGCCACCCGAAAAAACAGTCAGAGAACTGATGCCGACAATCTGCCTTTTGGCCGGTCTGGCGTTCCAGCAGTTCGGGTATCCTCTTCCGGCCGGAACGAGCAGCTTTCGGGAAGTGTTTCCGACGCTGTTTCACGAGGAGGACCAAGCCTTTGCAAAGCAATGGCTCTCGGAGCCAGAAGGCTGGCATCTTATGGAGCTGTGCTGCGGCGACGGAAGCGGGGGTACGGAGAGATGAAGAAAAAGAAGATCACCTTTTCTGAGCCCAACTGCCGTTTCGGCTGCCCGCATTTCAAGAGCGTCGGGTCTGTGCTGAACGAAACCTGCTACTGCATGAAAAAGGGCAAAAAGGGCAGGCGTTTGGGGAAGAAAGACCTGAAACGCAGACCTCCCGAATGGTGCCCCCGCCGCCTGAAAACACCCGTCTGCCGTATCTACGGCTTCAAGGACGAGATGCACGAGGCCCTGGAGCTGGATAACCGGCTGAACTTTGAGCCGGACAAACACGATTGGTATTTTCCATCGTCCCACCACTACCAGCTCCAGAGCGAGTTTCCACTGGGCATGACTGCTGAGCAGTTTTACAACGCGCTCCAGGAGGAGCCGGTGGAGAGTGTGCTCAACGGCACGCCGCTGAAAAATGGCGAATTGATCGAAATTGACGACGGCCTGGCTTCTCATTTCTTCTACTGTTATAGCCAGAGTACCGTCCTTCCGGCAAAGGTGTTCGGCCTCGAACATGAGGGAGGCGCGCACCATGCCTGAGCACACCGCCGCTCCAAGTGAGCAGACAGCACCCATGCGGCTTGCTAAAATCCTGGATAGCTTTATCCCGGGGATGCACGACACTCCCTGCAGAATCGCTATCTTTACCGATGGCCGCAAAATCAAAGTATTTGAAAAGGTCTATTTCCGCAGGCCGGCGTTCGATCCCCCGCTTCCGCAGACCTGGGAACGAAACTACTGGCTGGAGCGGTATCAGACTCCGCAGGCGGTGGAAAACCATCTGCAAAAAAATGGACTGTTAAAGGAGAATAGCCATGAATGAGCATCGAAACTGCACTTGTCCCGCCTCAAAGAGCGGGAGTTTCCAGATCGCCACAGACCATTACAGCCGCAACTTCATTCCTACGGGCTGGAAGCTGGAGTACACCTCTCTTGAACAGCACGAGCCACAGCGGTTTCTGTATATGACCGGCTGGTGCCTGCGCTGTGGTGGGCAGGACCTGCAAAGCGGCATATCTATCCCGGATGAGCTTTCCGGTGACGCTCTCCTGGAGCGTATCTATCGGGAGATGGAACACTACCGTCCCTTTGAACACCGGCGCAGTGACGGTACATACAATCGTAGCCTGTTAGGACGCGCAGCGTGGTACATGGAACAGGACGATCTCACGCTGGGCGAAAAAAACGCCCAGTTCCTCAAGCTGTTCCACGAGGAGGATCAGCGCGCAGTAGAGGACTGGATCTGCCGCAACCGGGCTGAGGAGCCCTATACCGTTCCCCGGCGGGACCGGAAAAGCACGCTGCTGTATGCCGTGCTGGACCGGGCCAGGGCCAACGGCGATCTGAGGGAGATCGAGCCCATTTGGGACTACTATCTCCCCAACAAAAATGAGCCGCTGTCTCCGGATAAGGACTCCTATCTGACAAACTACGCCTTTTCCGCAGTATCTACCATAGACTTTGGCTGCGAGGGGATCTATGTGGAGCTGTTCCTTGAGGGACAGTTTGACGAGTCCGGAAATGACCGCTGCTCCATCGGCACATTCAAGACGCTTCGGGACGACGCCGAGGCCTGTCGGCTGATGGGTCAGCTGTGCGGGGTGTTGATGTACCATACAGCGAAATATGTCAACGAAAACCTGCACCGCTATACGCCAAAGCGGGAACTGGAAGCGGAGCTGCACAGAAAATCCGCCGTGACGGAAAGTACCAGTGAGGACAGCCGCCATGCCTGAGCCTTTGAGCAATCAATCCGGGGCGGAGCAGGAACTCCCCCAGTATATCGAATGCCTGCTGAGCGTCAGCGGGGACGCGGCGTTTCTCAACACCTTTGACAAGGCTTTTCGGAGCGGATGCGGCCCACAGTGGGCCGACCGCCCCCCAAACACCAAGCCCAGGTATTCGTTCCACGCGCTGTTTCCGGTGCCGGAGGAGATCCAGCGCCGCGGCTTTCTCAAGGCCGGACGCCTGTGGTGCGCGGGTTATTGGGAAGCCGGCGGAGACCTGTGTGAAATGCAGGTCAAACGGGTATTGGGAGAACGGCGCTACCGTTTCTTCGTATGGGACACGCTCCCCAAAAATATGTTTCGCGTTGTCTCCCGGCATTATCCAACCCTGAAGTTTTGCTTGACCGCGCTTATCAAGGACGACAATTCCGTACTATGGGACAACGAATTGACCCTGCGCGAGTACATGATCGCAAATGGGCAGTACATGGGAAGCTACCGCCGGAATGAAACCGATGCTTTCGCCCAAATAAGAGAAGGGATGGGTTTTCAGCCATGACCTTTTTAGAGTGCTGCCAAACTGTACGCGAACATGGGCTGCGTATGATCCGCCCGCGGGAGCATACTCCCGGATTGTATGACATACGCGAACCCTTTGAAGCGGGGGCCGGCTGGGTCTGGCTGGACGCGACCACTGCGAATGTCGTCTGCCAGATCTTCGACGCCCTCTCGCCGGACCGGCAAGAGACATTCAAGACCCTGCCGGCATCCGTGATCCTGAAATTCTGCTGGAGGGTCGCAAATGGCATATAGCCTTTATCTGATCCGCAACACCAGAGACACCGATCTATACTATGCCGAGCACGGCGAAATAGGCGGGGTCCCGGATGCCGTTGGCTATGACGAGCCGCTTCACGCCATGAAATTCCGCACTTATGAGGAGGCGCAGGCATACATCGACACCAGCTCCCGGAGTGGACAAGAGACTGCCATCGTCCGGCGGAGCTTACCGCCTCGCATTTTACCTGGCTCGGCTGTGGAATTACGGCTATGCTCCGCAGCGGCAAGCCGATCCCGGACCGCCTGCTGGCGCCGACGCCCGGCCGGCTTCGTCTCTGGAGATGCTAAAGGAGGAAAAACAAATGAGTCAAACACCGAGAAACAAGATGCTCACCCGGATGGAGGAAGTCCGGGCACAGGTGGCCGAGCGTGATGAGCTCATTGAGATCATCGCCATCGCCCTGCTCACCCGCAAGAATGTCTTTATCCTGGGCGATACCGGCCAGGCCAAGAGCGCCGTTATCAACCTGTTCCGCGCCGGCATCACCGGCACCAACCAGTTTGAGCGGCTGATGTCCAAGCAGACCGATGAAGAGGCGTTGTTCGGGCGTCTGGACCTCTCCAGCCTCATCCCCGGCGGCGTGCCGGAGGAGGTGTTGGAGAAAGACCAGCACTATCAGGAGCTGCGCCGGAAGCTGGAGACAGAACTTCAGACCGGTGGGCCGAACAGCGCAAGTCAACTCGCGGACCTGACCGCGGAGATGGAACAGTACCGTAAGGCGCTCGCTGAGCTGCACAGCGGCGAGCCCCGGATCATCACCAAAGGAAAGCTGCCGGACAGCCATATTGTCTTTTTAGACGAGATTTTTAAGGCGTCCGACGGTATCCTCAACGCCCTCCTGACCGCGCTCAACGAGCGCCGGTACACCAATGAGGGCAAAACCATCCACATCCCCACGATCTCTTTCTTTTCCGCCTCCAATGAAATTCCGAATTTCGCAAATCCGGAGGAGAAGATCCTCAAGCCGCTCTATGACCGGTTTGAGCTCAAGGTGGTCACTGAGTATGTGGAAGACAGGGACGCCCGCCTGACGATTCTGAAGCAGAAGCAGGCGGCGCAGGGCACGGCGCAAAATCCGTCGGCCGTCATTTCCCTGGCGGAGCTGCAGGCCATGCAGGACGAAGTGCTTCAGGTCCGCGTCCCGGACCAGGTAAATGAGCTGATGGACGATGTGCTGTGTGAGCTGCGCGGCAAGGGCATCCATATCTCTGACCGGAAATATTTTAACTACGCCCCTATCGCACAGGCAAAGGCCTGGCTCAGCGGCAGGGACACCGTGGAGCCGTCTGATCTGACCACGCTCTGCGCCTACCTGTGGACCGCTCCGGAGGAGCGGACTATCATCCAATCCACCTTGGAGCGGATGTGCAACGATCCCCTCAAGGACCGGCTGGACACCATTCTGGCGGAAGCCGTGGAGGGGTATCAGGAGTTTACCGATACGGCCGACGCCCCTGCGGCCCGCCGGATCGGAAAACTGCGGGATGAATTTATGTCCCTCTATATCACGCTCAGTCAAATGCTCTCCAATGCTCAGAGCGATGCGGAGCGGGAAAAGATCAACGCCTGTCTGGAAGAACTGGAGCGGTACAGCAAGGAGGCCCATGCGTCGGTCCAATACTCTTATGTTCCGCTTCGGGAGCTCTATGACCTGAAGGCCAGTTGACAGCATCCAATGATAAAGAAAGAGGTGCCAATTATGTTAAATTACAATCTGCCGCTGACTGAAGCTGAATCAGAATTTGCTGCCGAACATCACTCCGTTATCTATGGGTATCTGCGCAAGGCGGGGCTGCCGGAGGATGACTTTTACGATGTTGTGGTCTTTGGCTACCTGCGGGCAGTCCGCAAATATCTGGCCCGGCCAGAACTGCGCAAGTACAGCTTTTCCACCATTGCCTACCGGGCCATGAGCTGCGATGTCCACCACTCCAAGGAGTATTGGATGCGCAAGAAGCGCCGTGCCCTGGTAGAGTCCCTGGATGAAGAGCTTCATACCCGGGATCTGCTGGACCCCGTATCGGCGGCCTATGAAAATGTGCTGTCTTTTCAGGAACTCTCCGGCAAGCTGACGCAAAAGCAGCGGCAGATCGCCGCATTGCGCGCACAGGGCTACCACGACCTGGAGATTGCCCGTATGTTTCAGGTCAAACCCGGTGAAATCAAGCTGGAGATGGACCAGGCGCGCTCGAAGGTCGTGCCGTTCCCCACGGAAACCGCCGCACTTGCGGCTTAAATTCAGGAGGTATCCTATGTCGAACATGAGCTACTGCCGATTCCAAAACACCTATGGAGATGCGGCCGAGTGTCTGGACGCACTGGAGCAGCAAAAAGAACTCAGCGGCGACGAGTACAACGCCGCCCGGAATATGTTCCTGGAATTTCTGCGCTTCTGTGTAGATATGGAGATCATCGAGGATTTCGATAAGGAGCGCTTTGGCGAATACCTCGGCGAGCTTCGCACCGGGAGGGACTGACATGGCAAATTGCCTTGAGATCACTCTCTGGTATCCGGAAGACAAATTCAATGCGCTATCCACTGCACTGGAGCCTGCGGGCTCCAGTGTGGAGGAAGAGCTGGGCAGGGTCTTGACGGAACTCTACGAACGCCTGGTCCCATCCGAACAGCGCGTTGAGATTGCCGAAAAGCTGGCCCGGGAGGAACAGCATGAAGCGGAGGAGCGGGTGCGGCACGAGGCGGAGACCTACCGCGTGTCCGTCCTCAAGCTGACCGCCGGCCGGGCCTGCGAGTACCATAAGCTCACGCGGGCCTGGGACCTCCTTGCCCTGGCCGCCTTTATCCGGGAGACGGTGCGAAAGTCGCCGTCATCCCCAAGCGGCGATTTTCGTTCCAGGCTGGGAGAGACGGAACGCCTTTCTACTCAAGACTTTGCCGAGCTGTCGATGGCGCGCTTTCGCAATGATCCTCATGTGAACGGTGCCTTCCAGGTCGATTTTCCCTCCGGAAGGTTTTCCTTTGTCATGCCCGGCGAGGGCTGGCGGAGCTATGCGCTCAAAGACATCTCCGCCGCTATTTACAAAGCGGGGCGGAAAAGCGGCCTGTCCAAGCTGGAAAGGCTTCACCGATTCTTCGACGCTCTGACCGACAAGCTGTATTTCACCTCGGAGGTTGAGTGGAACGGAGGCTCCGGCGATGTGTAAAGATTCGGAAAAGGACTGTAACACCTGCCGCCACAATCCCGGCTGCCTGAAAAAGGGGCTGGCAGTCTTTCTCCTGTTCATCCAGACTGGCCGCGACCGGGAGCTCTCCCGTGACCCTGACGGCCATCTGAAGACGGCATTTCGGTGCCGGGACTGGGAGGAGAAAGCGCCATGAGCTACACTGGCGGCGGCCCGTATTACGCGCAGCAGTACCCGGAGTACAACGGCATTCTGTGGAATGGGCGCTGTGGAAATCCTGAGTGCATATATCACTGGCATCCTCCAGAGGATGCTCCGGCGGAGCCTTCCCACAAGGAGGGCAGCTCCGGATGATGAAACTGTTCCGAGTCCATCATGTCCATGCCAATGGGCTGGAAACCCTGGCGCTGACGGTCAGCGCCGGCGGTCTGAAAAGCGCGGTCAAGCGGGTGCGCGAGCACCCCTTGATCCGGCTGCCAAATGGGACTTACTACATCTTTGAAGCAGGCAATTACAGTGATGGCCTGCAAATCACATTCTCATGATCAAGAGGAGGACAACCTTATGTTAAACCGTATCACTATGACCGGCCGCCTGGTTGCAGACCCTGAGCTGCGCCGCACCCAAAGCGGCGTCTCCGTCACCTCTTTCCGGATTGCCAATGACCGGGATTATGGCAAGGGCGAGGAGAAAGAGACGGACTTTTTCGATGTCGTGGCCTGGAGATCCACCGCTGAGTTTATCTGCAAGTATTTCACCAAGGGGCGCATGATCTCGGTGGACGGCCGGCTTCAGACAAGAGGCTGGAAAGACCGGGAAGGCAACAACCGCGTCAGCATTGAGATTCTTGTGGACAACGCCTACTTTGCCGACAGCAAGAAGGATGATGCCGCCGGCGACTTCCCCGCCGACGACCAGTTTGCGGGCTACGGCGCCTATCAGGGCTCTGTGCCGGGCGGCGGCGATGACTTTGCGCCGGATTTCTAATTCCGGCAAAACAACACGCGGGGGAGGCTTCGTCCTCTCCCGCGCTGTATTTCTTCCCTGCAAAAGCAAATATACCAAGATACAGGAGACGATGATACATGAGCTTTCCGGAACAGGATCGCGCAGTACAGATATTGGAGAAAGAGTTCGGCCCCCGCTGGAAACAGATTGTCCAGGAACTGGGGACCAAAGAGCTTCGCCAGCGTGTGGGTAAGGAACTCACTTCTTTTATGGCTTTCCCGGAACGCGGCAGCGGCGGGAACAACAAGTGGCGTGGAAACTGCTCGCCGGAGGTCGTGCGGGCGATTCTCCGCTATGTGCTTGAGTGCAAGCATTACTACGGGAAGCAGACACAGGACTTTACGCTCCTTGATCCTATGTCCGGCTCTGGGACGAGCCAGGCGGCGGCGCAGAGCCTTGGTGTGCGCTCGCTTCTGTATGACCTCAATCCCGCCCCTGCCTGCGGTATTGGCGGATGGGATGCGCTGCGGGACGAAGTGGACGATTCGGCAGATTTGATTTTTCTCCACCCGCCCTACCATAATCTGATCCCTTACTCCGGAAATATGTGGGGCACGCCGCATAAGGATGACCTTTCCAGGTGTTCCAGCTATCCCGAGTTTGTGGAAAAGCTGAATTACATTGTCCAGAAGCTCTTTATGGCCCTGCGCAGGGACGGCCGGCTTGCCATCCTGGTTGGGGACATCCGCACCAAAGGGAGTTTCTACTCTATGCAGCATGACCTTATGCGCGTGGGACAGATGGAAGCGTTCATCGTAAAAGGGCAATACAACTGCGTCAGCGACACCCGCAGCTACAAAAAGCCATTCATCCCTGTGGTAACGGAGTATTTGCTCCTTTTCCATAAACAGGATGCACTCTTTTTCCCTTTCGCGGTGCGCCGGGAGACCACCGTGGATCTACGGAAGGAGGACATCCCTGGCTTGACTTGGCACCACCTGATTCGGTTGACCATGGAGGAGCTGAGCGGCCGCGCCAAGCTGTCCGACTTGGGAGACCGTCTGGCCGCTCACCCAAAAGCAAAGAAAAACCCGCATTTTCGGGATCGCATACGGGCCACCGCCTATGAGCACCCGGGACAATATATTTCCTGCGGAAACGGCTTCTATGCCCTGAATTATGCCGTGGCCTAAATCAAAAACAGGAGGCAGAGATCTCAATGAAGATCACAAAAGAAGAGAAGATGTATCTTGAACGCTGCGGATATGGCAGAAAAGACTTCGCCCAGATCCAAGAAGCCACCAGAAGAGACAAAACAACTTACGAGATGGACGGCGCCCCTATTACCAGAGATGAGGCCGTCACCCGTTTGGGCCGCCTGGACTACCTATCCGGTATCGCCAGGAGTGCATTTCACTTCACAGCCATGCGTATCACGGAGGACGGGAAAGTAATCCTGTTCGACTCGTCCAGGCTGTTTGGAAAGGAATAGTACAATGGACAATCCATACTTAAAAGCTCAATGCCAAAACATGGTCTCCGCCCTCGCCGCCTTTTCCACAGCCTGCGAACTGGCGGCCTATGAAGATGACGGGTCCCTTTCCAAAGAGGAACTTCGTCAACTGCGGAGAATCCACGCCGCTGCCGCCCGTTTTCAAGCGGAGCTTCAGCGAGAAATGGAGAAGCGCCATGTCCCAACCGCCAAGCGCCTCTCCGCTGGATGCAGGTCACAGAAGGACGGTGAATACGATGCTCTTATCTGAGCCTGGAAAAGTCATCCGCTGCGCAGATCACCTCCAGGTTTTACTGGCGCTGCCCGCGGAGACCATAGATTTGATTCTGGCCGCTCCAGGCAAGCAGGAGTTTTTTCAAAAAGGCCGGCCATCCGATTACCTGTTTCGGAGGACTGCGGTTGAGCTCTTACGGGTTTTGAAGCCGGGCGGGGTGCTGGTCTGGCATGTCCCCAATGAGCGCGGGGAGGCCACCTTTTCCACCGCGCAATTCCGTCAGGTAGTCTACTTTCAATCAATCCAGTTGAGACTGATCGACACCATCCTTGTGGAAAAGGAAAGGAACACGCCGCCCACCCCTGTCCGATATGGAGACGCTTTTGAGTCCATGTATATCCTCGCAAAGGGCAAGCCCAAGACCGTTCATATTTTGAAAGACAAGCCCAACAAGTGGGCAGGTACAAAGACCTGGGGATGCCTCACCAAGCGTGAAGTGAACGGCACGCTCACTCCAAAAGGCCGAAAGACGATTCAGAAATTCGGCGCCCGCACAAATGTCTGGCACTACGGCACTGTTTTACCGATGGAGAGCGAGCTGTTCGGCGGCAAAGCTGTGAGCCTATCAGAACGGCTGGCCGAAGATCACATCCGGACCTGGAGCAACGAGGGTGATCTGGTGCTCGCTCCATTTGACAAGGACGGCACCGTGGCAAAAATAGCGCCGCTGTTGGAGCGGCGCTGGCTGTCGCTCCAAAATGCGGCAGACTGCGATGGCCTGAGAGACAACGCGGGATAAGATTGATCCCGAAGAGGATTTCGATCATAACAGGACTTTGAAAATGACAAAGGAAGGAAAGTAATATGCGTACTTATTTTCGCTCTTTAAGCGATGTGCTGGGCTCTCCCCTGGCACAGACCGCGCAGACATTCTCCCCCCGGCACGCCGGCGGACATCGGGTGCTGAAATCAACCAAACTGGAGGACGCGGCATACCGGGACCTGCGCCGGGGTGATAACGAGCTGGATGCGCTGGAAAAAGCCTGCGGCGAAAAGCTGTCCACCTTTCCCGCTCTGAGCAGGGACATCTATCAGAGCTTTTATTCCCTGAATGTGCGGCGGCAGCCAGAAGATGCCATTTCCGAGCAGGCCCGCCGCTTCAATGCACCGATCCTAAATGAGGTGATGGACGGCGAGGACTATCCCGCCATCAAAGCCGCCTGTGAGGGGCGGCAGCTCCCCGCCTATGAGGCCGCTTCGGAATTTATCAGTCAGGTGGCTGGAAACCTGGATGAGCTGCTGGAAAAAGCCAGTGGAAAAAAAGGGGCGCTGAATACCCTGGAGCGCCTGGAACAAAAAAGGGACAGGAGCATGGAGGAGCTTCAAAAACTGATGAAGCAAATCGCACAGGCCGGCCCTGAGCAGCTTCCCGAACTGGAGAAGCAGGCCGTCAAGGCTGCCAATCAGGCCCAGAGCCAGGTCAACCAGACGGAAGCCGTGGGCCATATGGTCCGCGACCAGATGCTCCAAAATAAAGAGGCCGTCTCCGGCTGTTTTGCACAGGCGGTACGGGCGGCGGCACAGAAAGCCGAAAGCGTTTCGTCGGCGCTTCTGGCCTGGGGCTACGGCCCTGACAGCAATGATCCGGAGCGGAGAGCGGCGGACCTGGAGTTGGCCGCCCGCGTCGGCAAGAGTCCCACGCTCATGGAGGTGGCCCGCTATCTGGGGCGCCTGAAGGAGCTGATGGACGGCAAGCGCAAAAACGGCTATGCCTATGGCCGCGGCGAGAAGTACAGCCTGGAGCTGGGCGGCGACATCAACAGGGCCATTGCCTCGGAGTTCGCCATGCTTGCCGCGCCGGAGACGCTGCCGCTTTTCCTGCGCAAGCTCCAGCGAAAGGCACTCAAGCAGTACCAGCGCCGGGAGCCCATCTGCAAGGGAAGCGGCGACATCATCTGTATGCTGGACGAGTCCAGTTCTGCGGAGAGCCAAGCACCCTGGTGTAAGGCGGTGGCCCTGGCCCTGCTGGACATTGCCATGCGGGACCAGCGCCGGTTTGCCGTGATCCATTTTGCCGGGGTTGGAGATGTTCAGACTGATCTCTTCCTGCCGGGGCAGTACGACCGTGAGGATGTTCTGCGCTGTGCCGAGACCTTCCTAAACGGAAACACCGACTACGAGACGCCGCTGCGGGAGGCCCTGCGCCTCATGGAGCAGGAGGGCTTTGAAAATGCCGACATGGTGTTCGTCACGGACGGTGAATGTGTTTTGCCGGACAGTTTCCTGGAAAAGCTGAAGGCGGAACAGTCCGCCAGAGGCTTCCAGATCACCGGCATCCTGCTGGATCAGGAGGACGCCGGGTTTGAGTTCAGCCTCCGGGAGTTCTGCACCAATGTCTACCGCACCAGCCAGCTCTCCCGCGATCAAATCGCGGAGCAGCTGGTGGTGAGCCGGGTGGCATAGCGGCGAGAAAACATCTTATTACACAGAGAACACGGACGGAGAGTTGCGAACTATCCGTCCGTGTCACTCTGCCGCCAAAGGCGTCTCGCCGCGAATCTCCAGACTTGCCTCATTCACCATCTCGACTTGATTTATCTCTAAAATCTGATTATACTAACAACAAATACAGAACTTAAAATCGCTTTGGAAAAGGAGTGTGCCGCATGGATCACAAGCTCCGGTTATATCATGTTGGTCCTATTCAAGAATGTGATTTGGACCTGAACGACTTCACCGTTTTGACTGGCCCGCAGTCCAGCGGAAAAAGCACCGTTGCAAAAGCCGTCTATTTTTTCAGGACGGTCAAACAGGATATTTTGAATATTATCATGCAGGGAGGCCCGCAAGCAGTATCGGACCGGGATGACGCTTCCTGGTCCATGGTCTTGGAACAGCGCCTGAAGAACAAATTCCTGCAGCTTTTTGGGACCTCCTGGGTCATGCCGCTGGATATGAAGATGGAATACACCTATAAAAAGAATGTCTCTATCCGGGTATCCCTGACTGAAAATTATGATGATCCCCTGAAAAACTATATCGAAATTGAATTTAGCGGCTCTGTGAAAGAGTATTTCACAGAGCTGGGCTGGCGGAATTTTTCCAATATCTCTCCCGGCCAGAGGGACTATGCCGAGAAACAGCTCAGCCAGTTGTTTAATGATCCGTATGAAACCGTCTTTATTCCGGCCGGGCGCAATTTGATTACACTGCTGAGCGCGCAGCTCAACTATATTTTTACTTCGCTGGAGGAGTCCCAACTCCGTAATATCGACTATATCACCAAGCGATACACGGAATTGATCCTAAAGCTCAAGCCGACCTTCGGCTACGGGATGGATGGCGTTATCCGGGAAATTGAGGCTGACCCGATTCGGCTGAAAAAGTACAAGGAGATCAGGCCCGCGGTCAACCTCTTGAGAACAGCCGCGGAGCAGGTGTTGAACGGCAGCTACCGATATACGGAAAATGAGGAGCGTCTATATCTTTCAGACGGCAAATATGTGAAAATCAACCTGGCTTCCTCCGGCCAGCAGGAAGTTGTGTGGCTTTTTAACCTTCTGTTCTATTATCTGATTGAGCAGAGAAAGGTGTTCCTGATCGTGGAAGAGCCGGAGTCCCACCTTTATCCGGCCTCCCAGCAGACAATCTCCCATGTGCTCGCTTTGATGCTTACCAGCGGGAACACAGGCATCGTGACCACACACAGCCCCTATGTGCTCAGCACACTGAACTATCTGATGCTCGCCGGCCAGGTTCCTGTTCAGCGTCAAGAAGAGGTCAAGCCGCGTCTCAACAAGAGGTTTTGGCTTGATGCGGAAAGATCAAACGCCTATTATATTCATGACGGCAAGCTGGAAACGGCTGTGAACGAGGATGATGGGCTGAAGCTGATCAAGAATGAACTGATTGACGGCGCCTCCACTGAGATCAATGCGTTAAGCGATTTCCTTCTCGGATTTTTGTTTTCTGAGGAGGGATAGGTATGTGCTGCAACATCAATGATTTTACGCCGCATCGGGCGGGACAGCACTCCGTATTTACTTCGGCGGAAAATCGCTGTACCCATGTCGGCAAGAACAAAAATAGGCACATGATCCGGCAGTTCAAGGTGGATGGAGAGGTGGTCGCAGCGGGGGATATGTCTCCGCGCTGTGATTATCTCCTTTTGAACGATGATGCAAAGACTTCCTACTACATCGAATTGAAGGGCTCCGATCTGGTCAAGGCCATTGAGCAGATTGAGACTACCGTCGCCATGATTGCCCCCTCCATTCCGGAATATGCAGTCCTGCGCCGTATCGTTTTCAGAACGGGTACCCATGGAATACAAACCAGGCCCGTACTCTCCTGGAAAAGGAAGCATGGAAATACCGTCGTCATCAAAGAGCGGCTTTTAGAGGAAACGATCTGATTCATCTTGCGAAGGATCGGCGCACCGGGGAGTTCAAATTGCCGCCCGGTGCCGGTCCTGCTGTTTTCTCAAAAATAAAAAGCCCCTTGGAGGCGCATCGCATACTCAACGGCAAGTTGCAAGTTCCTTTTTTCTTACTATAATCAAGCAGAAAGAGGTGAAACCAAAATGGCAGACAGTCGCTATGTTCTTATGCACAAAAATACACCTGTGGCCGACCTCCAATTGGATACGGACACCGGTGTGATCCGGTCTGTCGGCCATGTTTATAACGCGCTCCATGTTCCGGTAGGTATCCCTGTGAAAAAGGGAGTCATTGACAGGAGCGCCCTCAATACATGGTGGACCGGCCGGGCCATTCCAGCCAGCCGTGACCGCATCCGGGATGCCCTGCGAGAGTTGGAGTTGGCCTCCACACAACTGCTCCTGGACAAATGCCTGGGGCTAAGCCTGTCCGACCAATATTGGATCTGCCCGACATCCAGCGGCGTGCGCTGGGAGGAGGTAAACTTCTTTCAAAACGCCTTTTCCGATGATGTGGGCAATATCCTGCTCGGCCGCGGCTCATCCAGCGGCCGGGTAAGCCTGATGTCCCCGGACAACACCTCGGACGGTTGGCTGAAGAAAAAGTGGGCCATTCTGGATGAGCGCCGGTGCCTGATGAAGGGCGGAAGCGGCGCCACCCAGCAGGAGCCCTACAATGAGGTGCTGGCCAGTTCCGTGATGGAGCGTCTGGGTATCCCCCATGTGACCTATACGCTGACGGTCCAGGAGGACTACCCGTACAGCGTATGTGAGGACTTTATCACCCCGGAAACCGAGTTGATCCCAGCGTGGTATATCATGCAGACGGTAAAGCGGCCCAATCATGTCTCGGTCTATCAGCATTATATGGACTGCTGTGAAGCCCTTGGTATTCCCGGCGTCCGGGAGGCCGTGGACCGGATGATCGTACTGGACTACCTGATCGTCAACGAGGACCGGCACCAAAATAACTTCGGCGTGGTACGCAACGCTGAGACGCTGGAGTATTTGGGCGCCGCCCCGATCTACGACAGCGGCACATCCCTGTGGTTTGACAAGCCCACCGGCATGGTGGGAAGCGGGCGGGTCACCTGCAAGCCGTTCAAGGACCGCCATGAGGAGCAGATCAAGCTGGTATCTTCCTTTGACTGGCTGGACCTGTCCAGGCTGGACAGTATCGAGGAGGAATGGATGGAGCTGACCAAGGGCTCCCTGTTCCTGGATGAAGCCCGCCGCATTGCTGTGGCCCGTGCCCTGCGTTGGCGCATTGAAACGCTCAAGGAGATCTCCCGCTGCGGCGTCTATGCCGTTCCGGGAACAGGCCATGATGTGACGGAGGATATTCGTTACAGCGGCCAAAGCGAACAATAATATCGGATCAAAGAACACAGGCCGGCAGCTTTGCGCTGTCGGCCTGTAAAACACAGTATGGGTTATTTACAAAAATCATTTAGCCTGGTCCCATACATGGGAGTGATGAGGCAGCGTCCGCATATTCTGGGAAACGGAGCCGCACCGCCTCAAAGAAGCAGGACTGAAACCCACAGCAGAATATCTCATCCGGCAGGAATGCCGCAGAGACCCGTTCATCCTCCGGTTGCTCCTGCCCATAGCCGTTCCACAGGTTAAATGCCAGCCTGGTGATTCTTTTGCTCGTACCAGTCTGCCAGCCGTCAGCCAGCGCCTCCGGGCAGATACACCACTCCCGCCAGTCAAATAAACGATGGAAGTGGCTCCTGGTATCTGGGCACAGCCCGCACAGATAGAGGAAAGAACGAAAATAGTTGTCTGGAGTACGCCCGGATGCTGCGGCCCGCTCCAATTTCTCACGGAAAAACGCTTCGTGCGCATCGTCATAAAAATGTACCGTCATGTATTCCTTCGATCTCCTTTCACCTGCCCTATGTAAGAGTAGATGGACACAAGCGCATCCAGGCCATCGTCTCTGCGCTTGAGCAGTGTCCGCGGCGCCAGATGCATTTCCCGCTGTAATTCTCCCCAAGTTTTCCCCTCAAAATAATATTTTCGGATCACTTCGGCCTGTTTTTCTTCTAATTGTGAGACATAGAACTCCAGCTTGGAGATCTGTTGTTCAACGGTATAAAGCTCCTGGGCGATCTCCATAATGGTTTCTTGGTTGAGTCGGTCTTTCTTGTCCCGGAACTGTGTGGCGATACGCATGGTCTTATCTGAGATAAATCCCGCCGGTCGAATGCCGTCGCTCACCGGCCGTGAAAGCGCCATGCTGTCGATCACCTCGCTGTCTGAAATCTTGGCGGGGTGTTCCTGCTCATAGCGAAGCAAGATGACTTTCTTCTTCAGCTCCGGATATTGCTTCAAGTCATCAATTACCTGTTCTCTTATTTTCGTTTGCTCCATGATGATCCCCCCGCCTTTCTTTCTGAAATAAAATTTTTCAGCACAAGGAGACATCATGCGAGGAATTCTTATCCAAGGCAAGAAAATTGGCACCGGAGAATAGGATAGCGGTAGACCAAGCTGTTGCCCTGCCATGGTGGAAAAGTGGAGGCGCAGACCTATTCATATTCCCCCATCTCATTCCATGCTTTGAAAGCAAATTTCGTCGCGATGTGGGTTCTTGTGCCGTTATCCACAGAATAGCGGTGCATCATGGTTTCCTTACGCTCCCAAAGTGGACTTAAAAGAGAATTTGCGGCGGAATATGTGTTATTTCGACATTATGGAGCGAAACAGTACCCGACTCCCTTGACTGTCTTGATATAATCGGTATCTTTAGGAGACAGGCCCATCTTCTTTCGTATAGAACAGATCAGGTCGTTAACGCTCTTACTGCCGTAGAGACTGCTCTCCCTCCAGACCCGTTCATAGATCAGTTCCCTGGAAAAGACGATAGAGGGATTGCTGGCCAGGAAATAGAGGAGCTTGAACTCCAGAGCTGTAAAGGAGAGCTGACTTCCGCGCATTGTGACCCTTTGGCGCAAGGGGTCCATCATCAGATCTTTATAAATGATACGGCCAGGCGGTGCGGCCTCCGTAGGGTATTCATCGGCCGACGGACGGCGAAGCAGGGCACAGACAGCGGCAGAGCACTCCTTGGGACTGTTTTCCGCAAGGCACATATCAAACCCTCGGTTCATAAAAGCCGCCCGAACATCAGATTTACCGATTGGGAACATAAGTAGAAGCGTATTCTTTGCGTGCCGAAGATCCAGCAGCAAACCAATCAGACGGGCAGCATCCTCGGTATCCGCGTCCAGAGCCACTACATCAAAGGTGCGGATCATCATTTGGCTGACCGCGTTTTGGATTGTCAAGGCGATGCAAGGATCAACCCCGTTTTTCCTCAATAAGGCTCGGATGCTCTCCGCCTGTGCTTGGCTTTCCTCAATTAGTAGAATACGCTTTCCTGAAATGACGCTGCTCGTAATTTCATCTCCTTTTTATGGAAAATGGATGTATTATACTCTCCTGAATTATGTTTAATTTCTGATAAATTTCTGTACTTGCGTCACGAGCAAAATGCCGGGAATAATGCCGGAGCACGGTTGAACAGCTTCAATTAAGGAACACCCCCTGCCAAAGCAGGGGGTGTTCCTTTCCAGCTTCTTTTAAGTGTGCTTATTCAGGAGCCGAAAGAATGAGGCGTTACGCCTGCCTCATACCTTTAGCCGCCTCTTTCAGCCGCTCAAAAGACTCCGCGCTGATGATGTGCTCAATCCTGCAGGCGTCGGCTTCCGCCACCTTGGGGTCAACCCCTGCGGCAATCAGCTTCTCTGTAAAAAAACAATGGCGCTCGTAGATGCTCTCCGCGACCTCCCGGCCCACATCCGTCAGGCATAGGGAGAAATCCTCATCCATGGTGAGAAAACCGCCGTCCTTTAGCAACGCCACCGCATGGCACACGCTGGGCTTGGAAACTCCCAGGTGTCGGGCCACATCCACGGAGCGCACCGTGCCCTTTTTCATATGAAGGATCAGGATGGCTTCCAGATAGTCCTCGCCTGAAGCGTGTAAGGATGCGGGATGCTGTCGCTTGCTGTTCTCCCTCATGCCAGTCTCCAGCCCTCGGCCTGTTCCCGGATCTCAATGAATCGCCGGTAAAGCCCGCCCTGGGCCATGAGCTCGTCGTGGGTACCCCGCTGAACGATGCGGCCGTCCTCCACCACCAGGATCTGGTCCGCGCTCTGGATGGTGGCCAGCCGATGGGCGATGGTAAGGATGGTTTTCCCCTTTGTCAAAGCGGACAGAGCCTGCTGAATCAGGTGCTCATTCTCCGGGTCTACGCTGGCGGTCGCTTCATCAAGGATGACGATAGGCGCGTTTTTGAGCATGGCGCGGGCGATGGAAATGCGCTGTTTCTCCCCGCCGGAGAGGGTGGAGCCGCCCTCTCCAATCACGGTATCATAGCCGTTCGGCAGGGCAGAGATGAAATCGTGGCAGCAGGCGGCCTTGGCAGCGGCCACCACCTGTTCATGGGTGGCGTCCGGGCAGCCGAACTTGATGTTGTTCTCCACCGTGTCATGGAACAGATACACCGTTTGGAACACCATGGAGATGTTTCTCAGCAAGCTCTCGCAGGTAAACTCCCGCACATCGTGTCCGCCCACGGAGACAGAGCCGGCATTCACATCATAAAACCGGGCAACCAAATTGCAGATGGTACTCTTTCCGGAGCCGGAGGGGCCAACGATGGCGGTAGTGGTCCCCTGGGGGGCGGTAAAGGATACATCGTGGAGCACCTCGCGGCCGCCGTAGCCGAAGGACACATGGCTCAGGGCCACATCGAAGCGCTCCGGCACGACCTCCTTTCCTCCCTTGTCAATGAAATCGGTTTGCTCCAGCTCCTCCAGACGGTCCAGCACCGAGTCCGTCACCGACAGGATGTGGGCCGCATCGTTGATGGCCTCCACACTGCCGAAGATGGTAAAGGAGAACAGGGCGATCATCAGGAAATACTGGAGGGGAAGGGCGCCGGCCAGGGCCTGCCAGCCGGCGGTGAGCACCAGCCCCACGGAAGCCGCCCGCAGAGCAAACAGGTGCAGACAGTTCCAGGGGACAAAGCCGAACTCATTTTTGATGCGGATGGCCTTGTTTGCCCGGCAGGCCTCCCGAAACCGCTGGACAGAAACGCCATCCTGGCCGAAGGACTTGACCACCGGCAGACCGTGAATGTACTCAATGGCCGCCCCGGACAGCGCCTCCTGAGCCCGGTGGCTCACCGGGGCGGTGCGGGCGCTCTGGCGGCCGATCCCCCGCAGAGCAAAGGCGGACACCAGCACACCGATCAGCGCCGCCAGCGCGGCAGGCGGGCAGAAAAACGCCACACACAGCAGGATCACGGCCACTTGGATATAGCCGTTCACCACCGCATCCACCATTTTCATGCTCTGGAGCTCCAGGGTGCTCAGTTCGGTGGTGAGGGCTGCCAAAATGTCTCCCAGGTCGTTTTTGGCGAAGTACCCCAGGGACACCCGCTTGAGCACATTCCCCAGCTCCATCCGCTGCTCTGCCGCCCGTTCCGTGCCGATACTCTCCTGAAGCCGGTTTTTCCAGTAGGTGAAGAAAAACCGCAGAAGAATCAGCACCACGATCCCGCCCAGGCACAGCCAGGGAAGGTGCGGAGACAGGCGCTCCTCTCCCCAGGCGTCCACAATCAGCTGTCCCAGCGCCCAAGCCGCCAGCACCACCGGCCCGGCGGTGCACCAGGTGGCGAAGAAGGAGCACACGAAGCCCAGCACCATTCGTTTCCGGTAGGCTCCGGCCCACCGCATGATCCGTCCTACACTGTGAAACATCTCACTGTCCCTCCTTTGCGCCCGATGTAACTGCCCAGCCTTGGGCTCCGATGTGGGCCTGCCACAGCTTCTGGTAAAGCAGGCAGCGGCGGAGCAGCTCCGCCTGGGTGCCCTGGTCCACGATATGCCCCTTTTCCAGCACCACGATCTGATCCGCGTTCTGGATGGTGCTCAGGCGGTGGGCGATGACCAGCAGGGTCTTCCCTTTGGAGACGGCCATGATCGAGCTCTGGATTTTGTCCTCATTTTCCGGATCGGTAAACGCGGTGGCTTCGTCCAAAATCACAATGGGGGCGTCCTTCAAAATGGCGCGGGCGATGGCGATACGCTGGCGCTCCCCGCCGGAGAGCTGTCTGCCCGCCTCTCCCGCCGGGGTGTCCCAGCCCCGGTCCAGTCGGGCCAGAAACTCCTCACACTGGGCCGCCCTGGCCGCCGCCAGCACCTCCTCGTCCGAGGCGTCCGGCTTTCCCAGGCGGATGTTCTCCTTGAGAGAGCAGTCAAAGAGGAAGTTGTCCTGGGTGACGAAGCTGATGGCCTGGGAGAGCTGTTTCAGAGGCATTTCCCGGATGTCCCGCCCACCCAGGGTGATGGAGCCGGCCGTCACATCCCAGAAGCGGGCAGCCAGCCGGGCGATGGTGGACTTGCCGCCTCCTGAGGGCCCTACCAGGGCGGTGAAGCTCCCCTGGGGGATGTGCAGCTCCAGGTCATGGAGCACCTCCGCGCCCCCCGTCCCGCCATAGGAAAAGGCCACATTCCGAAACCGGATGCCGCTGCCGTCCAGATCCGCCTCCTGCTTCGCCTGAGAGAGCTGGGGCAGGTCCAGCAGCTCCCGGGTGTCCTTCACCGCAAACTGCATACTCTTCATGGAGTTGATGAATGCGGTAGCTCTCATGAGCGGGGAGACGATGCCCAGGGCCATCATCAGGCAGAGCGTCACCTGAGCTGGGTCCAGCACCCCGGTCTGGTAAAGATAGATGCCCACCGGGAGGGTCCCCAGCAGGGTGGTGGGCAGGATGGACAGGCACAGATTCATGGAGGCCCAGGTGCAGCGGAACCAGTTCAGGGTAAAGTCCCGGAAAGAGCTCACAGCCTGGGCGAACTTGGCGTAGGATCGCTCCCCCTGGCTGAAGGCCTTGACCACCTGGATGCCCTCCACATATTCCACGATGACGCTGTTGACATGGTTGTTGGCCGCCATATAGGCGGCATAGTTCTTGTTGTAGGACCGCATCCCCGCCGCCATGGGGACCAGGGCCACTGGGATGGTCACCAGCAAGGCCAGGCCCATCCGCCAGTCGATGGCGAACATGGCGATGACGACCGCCAGGGGCAGAAGCAGGTTAGAGCTCAGCTCTGGGATCATGTGGGCCAGGGGCGGCTCCACATCCTCGATGCGGTCCACGATGGTGCTCTTCATGGCCCCGATGGGCCGGGATTCCACCTCGCCCAGGGGCGCCCTCATGAGCTGATCTGCCACCTGGAGGCGAAGGCCCTCCAGAATGGTATAGGCGGATACATGGGCCAGCATGGTGGACAGGGCATAGCCCGCCACCTTGACGGCGTAGCCTGCCAGGCACACCCCACACCACAGCAGGATGCCCTCCAGGCCCGCCCGACGCTCCACAAACAGCCGCAGGATTTGATAGACTCCCAGATACGGCACAAAGCCTCCTGCCACGCTGACCACCGCCAGGGCCACCGAGGCGGCCATTTTGCCCCGGCAGGGTCCGGCATAGGAGAGCAGGATGCTCAGCCAGGTCCGTTCTTTCATCGGCAAGACTCCTCTCAAAAGAAATGACTGCGATTTGCTTTCGCTAACCGCAGCCATTGTAACTGATAAAAAAGCTCTTTTCCGCTCCGCTCCGCCGATCCTGTCCCGTTTGGACAGAAGAATTTATTGTCCCTCCCGGCGGTATTCCAGGGGCGTTTTACCCTTTACCGCCTTGAACGCGGCGGCAAATTTGCTGGCGCTGTCATACCCTACCCGGCCGGCGATCTCCGCCACGCCGGCATGGGGCTCCTGCCGGAGCAGGAGGGCCGCCCGGTCCATGCGCAGGCACCGCATATAGGTGTTGATGGGCTGGCCGTAGACCGATTTGAAGCACTCTTTCAAGGCCGTGGTCGGGATGGAAAAGCGCCGGGACAGCTCAGTGATGGTGTAGTGACGCTCCAGATCCCCGGTCAGCAGGCGGTGAATCGCTTTCATTTTCTCCACCTGCGTCTTGTAGAAGTAGGGCTTCTCCGACTCCGCGGGCAGTTCCAGGGCATCCAGATAGAGGAGCAGTTCCAGCGTCTTGATGCGGAAATAGGGGAGCTTGATCTGTTCCGGTACGGCATAGAGCTCCTGGAAGATATGATCCAGCGAAGGGGCCCCGTGGAGTACCTTGGGGTGGGGGCCGGAGCAGTATTTGTCTCGGAGGCGGTACAGGTCCACCGGAAAGTCCCGCACCCATTCGGCCAGGGCCTGGGCTGCCCGAGGCAGCTCCAGCCCCACCGTGATCCCGTGATAGTGGGAAAGTGGAAAGACAAAGTGCCCCCGGTGCTCCAGCCGCCGGTCCAGCTTCAGGTCCCCCGCTTCCACATAGGAATAAGCATCCGGTCCCGCCGGGTACTCCATCCGTCCCTGGCGGCAATAGTCGATGCACAGCAGATCTCCGGTAATGGTCAGGTCGGAGTCGTAATCCTCCATGTGGAAGTCGTTATACATCAAAGTGATCCCGGGGTACAGGTCGTACTGGGTCATGCTCCCATCCCCGGTGCCGCCCATCATCTGAAAGACCCGGCAATGATCATTTTCCACCACCACTTTTGGAAAGCCATTTCCCGCTATCATCTGCTCCAGCATAGTTCCCCTCCTTACAGATGCAGGACCCGGTCACAAGCCTGCTGCAAAAACTCCTGGTCATGTGTTACCACCAGCACGATGCGGCCCTGTCGGGCCAGATCCCGGATCACGCCGGACACCTCCACCATCCGGGCATAATCCAGGCCGCTGGTGGGCTCGTCAAAAATCAGCACCGGCTTTTCCGACAGCAGCGCGGTGGCCACCGCCAGCCGCTGTTTCTGTCCGCCAGAGAGCGCCATGGGGTGCCGCTCCCGAAAGGACAGCAGTTGAAGGCGATCCAGCACCTCGGCGATTTTTTCGTCCGGTGCATCCGGGGCGGATATTCGACACTCACCCCACACGCTGTCCGAAAAGAGCTGGTGGTTTACATCCTGCATCACGCAGAAGGCTGCCCGCTGCCGCTCCTTGCGTCCCAGGGGGCGGCCGTGAAGCCGGACAGTCCCTGCCTGCTCCCGCAGCAGCCCGCACAGACAGCGGGAGAGCGTGGTCTTACCCACGCCGTTGGGCCCGGTGACAGCCACTACCTCACCCGGCCGGACGGAAAAGGACAGCTCACGGAACACCGCCTCTCTTTTCTGAAAGGCGCAGGTCAGCCCCTCCACAGAGAGGCCTTCCCCGGACCCGGCCGGCTTCGCCGGTGGCAGGGTACAGGGGGCCGATGACAGCGTGCGCAGGCCCAGCCTCTCCCGTTCCTCATCAGTCAGCCGCTGAAACTCCTCACGGGTGAAGCGCCGGGACAGGCTCCCCTGCCTGATATACCATGCCTGGTCGATCAGGTCGGTAAGAAAGTAGAGTCGGTGTTCGGCAATGACCACCGTGCGCCCCTGCCGCTTCAGACCGGCGATCTCGTCGTGAAGGCGGGCGATGGCCTCCTGATCCAGATTGGCGGTTGGCTCGTCCAGCACAAAGATGTCCGGGCCCATGGCGTAGACCGAGCCAAAGGCCAGCAGCTGCTTTTGTCCACCAGAGAGCGAGAAGATGCTCTGCCCGCAGAGGCTCTCCAGCCCAAGGGCCTCCACGGTCTCCGCCACCCGGGCATGGATCTCTTCCGGCGGGCATCCTGCGTTCTCCAGCCCAAAGGCCAGCTCGCTGTCCGTGTCCAGATTGAAAAACTGGGACTTGGGATTCTGGAATACCGATCCCACCTTTCGGGCCAGCTGGTGCATGGGCGTCTTGGCGGGGTCCAGGCCGTCCACCTCCACCCGTCCCTCCAGGCGGCAGCCGGGGGTAAAGGCCGGGATCAGGCCGTTGATGAGCTTGGTCACCGTAGTCTTTCCACAGCCGGAGGCACCGCACAGCAGGACACATTCGCCCGGCCGGATGGCGGCGTTCAGGCCGGCCAGGGTCTCCCGGGAGCCGTCATAACCAAAGGAAACATACTCAAATGAGATCATTCCGAGGGTCCTCCTTATTGTACCACAAATGACAGCGCCAGCAACACAAGGCCCGCCGCCATCCCGGCCAGGTCCACCGGGGACAGCCGCAGGAAGACGGCGCTTGTCTTAGGCGCGGGGTCCTCAATTCCCCGGGTCACCGCCGCTGCGGAGAGCTCCTCCGCCGTCTCGGTGGCGGACACCATCAGAGGTATCACCGTGCCCTCCAGTCGGGCCAGCCCCCGGACATCCCGCAACTTCATGGCGTCCCGGATATAGCCCATCTCCTCCCGGATAGCGGGGAAGTATCGCAGAGTCACCGAGACGGCCACGATCAGCCGCTGGGGAACACGGAGCTGGCGCAGTCCCACGATGAAATACCGCAGAGGCGTACATTTCAGCATCAGCGATCCGGTCATCAGGCACGGAAACATCCGGCGGGCGTAGGTGGCAAAAATGGTAAAGCTGGTGGCGATAATCTTGGGAGAGGCGGGCAGGATGTACTGCTGAAAGAGCAGTAGGGCACAATAGCCCACCGCCCATTTGACCGCCATGGAATACTTCCCGTGGGCAGCCATCAGGAGCAGCAGCAGGCCGACCAGTGCCAGCTCCAGCCACAGGGTATGGGGGCGGAAGGCGATGATATTGGCGGCCACCAGAAGCCACAGGCCGGCCCGTGGGTCAAAGATGCGCCGCTCCATCTCAGACAAGGCCTGCCTTTTCAAAGTGCTTGCGGAACATGGCCCGGGCGATAAAGCCGCCAATGATCGCGCCCACAACAGGGGCCAGGAACAGCACCACCAGCATGGAGCTGGACGACAGTGCCGCCAGGGTGTTCACATAGTCTGCGGGCATCCCCTGTTCCGTGATCTGCCGCAGGAAGTCCTCCCGCATCAGCCAGATGGGCAGCGGAGAGCCCACCATGCCCAGGGAGAACAGGACGAAGGACACAAGGTTTCCCCGGATGCTGGTATAATGGGTACAGCCACGGACCAGTTCCCCCAGGCCGCAGGCAATGACAAAGGAGACCAGGATTACCGGGGTGAACTGGCCGGTGACGAAGTAGATCAGCCCGGTGATAAGGCCCATCAGCAGGACTGAACCCACCTTCTGCACCTTGGCGCACATCATCAGGTGTGGGATGCCGGTGAACAGGGCGATAAAGCCCGGCATCAAAATCCATAGCAGCGGGTGTAGCCCGCCCAGGAGCATAAAGGCAAAGTTTATGGCAAAGTAGATGGCGGAGAAGATTCCCACGGTGATGACATCCCTGCCGCCCATTCCGCGGCGGCTGTTTGATCCAGACATAGCACACACTCCTTCTTGGTTAGATAATGCTAACCGTTTGAATAAAGAATTGGACGCCATGCGTCCCTCAACATTGCATTATTTTAGCGAAAAGAAATCGTTCTGTCCGCTCCATATAGACGATTATGCTCTGTTTGGACAGACTTTTGTGAAAGCGGCGGGCTATTGTGATCTTGACTCAGATAGAAAAACGCAGTTACCCATAGAGGATAACTGCGTTTTTTCGGAAAAGGCTTCTCAGGTTATGGAGGCAGCTCGAACTTATAGCCGCTGTGGGGTACCGTGCGGATGGGGTTGCCCGGCCCCATCTTCCGGCGGAGCTGGCTGATGATGTTGGCCACGGCCGCGCCGCAATGCTCCGGGAACTCGTGCCATACGGCCTCGTAGATCTGTTCCTGCGTGAAGACCCAGCCAGGGCGCCGGGCCAGGTAGGCCAGCGTAAAGAACTCCAGATGCGTGAGGTGCAGGGAGCGGCCCCGCCACTTTACCGTCTGCTTGCGCAGGTGCAGCTCCAGGCCGGGAAAGGTGAGGGTGTGCTTCGTGGCGGGCGGCTCCACGATTTCAATTCCAGGCGCTTCCGCCAGGAAGTCCTTGAGCTTGTCCAGGAGCTGTTCCTCTCCATCTGTAATGGATAAAATCAGCAGCTTCCCCATGCGGGGACCACCTCTTCTTCTGATTTTCCACCGTTCATTCCGGCTCCACCGCCCCTTTTAACAATTCAAAGGACCGCTGGCTGATGGTGTGCTCCATCCGGCAGGCCTCCCGTTCCGCGGTCTGGGGATCGACCCCGGCCGCGACAAGCTGGCGAGTAAAGAAGCAGTGTTTCTCATAGGTCTGCTCGGCTACCTCCCGGCCCACATCCGTCAGGAACAAGAAAGAATTTTCGTCCATGGTGAGAAAACCACCCGCTTTCAAAGTGGAGACCGCATGACACACGCTGGGTTTTGATACATCAAGGTGCCGAGCCACATCCACGGAGCGCACCATGCCTTTTTCCTTTTGGAGCACCAGCACGGCCTCCAGATAGTCCTCACCGGATGCTCGTAATTTTATCGAAACCACCACCCCTTAAACTACCCAGTCAAGACTTTCCTGCTGGATATGATATAACTTTTCGTACAGTCCCTTATGGGCAATTAGTTCGTCGTGCGTTCCTCGCTCTACAAGTTTCCCGTTTTCCAGTACAAAGATTTGGTCGGCATCCACTACGGTACGCAGACGGTGAGCAATCATAATGACGGTTTTCCCCTCGACCAATCGGGCGATAGCCCGCTGGATCAGCACCTCATTTTCAGGATCAAGGGATGCGGTCGCCTCGTCCAGCAAAATAATAGGGGCGTCTTTCAGAAGAGCGCGGGCAATCGAAATACGCTGGCGCTCTCCGCCAGAAAGGGTGCTTCCATTTTCACCGAGAACGGTTTGGTATCCATCCGAAAGCCGCATTACAAATTCGTCACAGTAGGCCGCTTTTGCAGCGGCCATAACCTGCTCCTCTGTTGCGGCCATGTTGCCGACGCGAATATTGTTATATACCGTATCGTTGAAAAGAGTAACATCCTGGAATACAAAAGATATGCTTTTCATCAAATGCTCAGGCTCGATGTTTTTTATATTTTCTCCACCGATAGTAATTGAGCCCTTCTGAACATCCCAAAAGCGGGCAATCAGCTTGGAGATGGTACTTTTTCCGCTGCCGGACGGGCCAACCAGTGCGGTGATACTCCCCGACGGGATTTTCAGCGAGACATCCTTGATAACATCTTCCTTAGCATACGCAAAGGTAACATTCTTTAATTCAATATCGTATGTGTGAACATCCTGCTCGTTTCCCTCCATCGCGGGAGTCGTTAGAAGCATACGCATCCGTTTTGTGACTGTCCCTAAATGGAAGAGGGAGGTGAGTTGAGAAAGAATGGCAAGGATAGGGCCATAGAGTTGAGTGGAGAACATCAAAAGAACAAGCAATGGGAGTAATTCGATTTGTCCGCCCGTAATAAGCACTGTACCCACGAAAATGGCGATGCCCAAACTGGCCTGCAAAATTAAGGCGGCGGATTGTACCAACACACCAGAAACGAGTTCCGCTTGAATTGCGACCTTTTTCATGGCTAAAAGTGCGCGATTCAAAGTAGAAAACCTTTCACCGCTCAACCCGCAGGACTTGATGATCTTGATACCCTCCAAATACTCCTGAATTTGACTTGACGCTTCCAGCTTAATACCTACCTGCCGGTCAAACATGCGTATCTGCAAGTTGCGCCCGGCCCAAATAATCAGGAATGTAATAGGCATGGTAGCAAACAATGCCAGAGCCATTCTCCAGTCGAAAAAGGCCAGACAAACACAGGTAAGAGTAACAGAGATCACATTGGCAATCAATGGTGGAATGGTGCTGCTCAGCATGGACTCCATGCTCGCACAGTCGGCCATCATATTGGTGGTTATATCAGACAGGTCCCTGGAATTAAAGAAACTCATAGGGAGCTTACGCAAATGTTCTGCGATTCGCAGTCGTGTATTGCTGGCCTCCTTATAGGACGCCAAATAGGTTTTTCGGTAATCATTTCTTGCTGCAAGGAAGACCAGAAGTGAAGCTATGATGCCGACAATCAGTAATCCCCACATATTCCCCCAGGAAATGTCTTTCCCATAAAAGGGATTTAGTAATTGCCAAAACAGCAAAGTTGTTACGCCGGCAGGAAGTAGAAGTGCAATATTGGTCAGGGTGCAGGCGACGATGGCTTTTTTCAAATCAGAGTAGCCTTTCTCGGACAACAGCAATTTTTCTTTCAGAAATTTCATTCGATTGCACCCCCTTTTCCTGCGCGGATCTTCCAGCTGATAGACTCCATGTAACTATTCCACATTTGTGTGTACTTCCCTTGCCGTTCCATCAAGGTATCGTGAGTCCCTTGCTCAATCAGCTGTCCGTGCTCCATCACAAGTATCTGATCTGCATTTCGGATCGTTGATAACCGATGGGCAATCATGATAACCGTTTTATTTTGTATTAGTTTTTCAAATGCTTTTTGAATCAGATACTCGTTTTCTGGGTCACTGAAAGCAGTTGCCTCATCTAACACAATAATGGGAGCGTCCTTGATAATCGCCCTGGCAATCGCGATGCGTTGCCGCTCACCACCGGAGAGCCGAATGCCAGACGCACCAATCATAGTATGGTAACCGTCTGGCAGTTTTTCTATAAAGTCGTGACATTGTGCTGCCTTTGCTGCCTCAATCACCTGCGCTTCTGAGGCGGTCGGATTACCCATCCGAATATTATCCAAAATGCTCTGCTTGAACAAGAAAGTATCTTGAAAGACGAAACTGACCTGCCGCATAAGCTCCGCCTGTGGTATTTTGCGGATGTCTACTCCGCCAATACGAATACATCCTTCTGTCACATCCCAGAAGCGAGAAATCAGATTGGCAATCGTGCTCTTTCCGCCACCAGAAGGACCAACAATGGCCGTTACTTCGCCCTGTCTGGCTATGAAAGATACATCGTTGAGGGCTTTAACCGAAGTGCCCGTATCGTAAGAGAATGAAACATGGTCGAACTCAATGCTATGCCCCTGCTCTCTGGCCCCCACATCTTGATTTTGCAGAACGGGGATGCTCAATACCTCTTCCATGCGTTCCACATTTCCGTCAATTTGTGTGAAAGACTCTGAAATATACATGATCTTATTAAGTACGCCCGAAATAGCGGGAGCCAAGACAAGATAAAAAATAAAGGTCAAGGAATAAGTACGATAGTCCTCGGCTCCCATGCCAATAAATATCCCTACCGGAATCAAGAGCAGGTAAATATTATGGATGATTGTCGTAAACCCCGGCATACAATTTTGCCAGCCCATAGCGTACTCCAGCACAAAAGAAGTATAATCAGTGATGGATTTGCTTAGACGGCGAAAAGAATCTGCGGTTTGATTAAATGCTTTGATTTCCGGCATACCACGGACATATTCTACCGAAGCATTGTTCATATCTTCCTGCGCGGTCTGATAGTGGTGCATTTTTTCTTTGGCACTCCCATTAAAACCAAGGAATTGCACCACAAAGGCCAAGATAATTCCAAAAAGAGAAACGATACCATACCGCCAGTCAATGGCCAGCAGAAGAATTACCAGGGCGAGTGGGGCCACCAGAGAAGCAACAAAATCCGGGAACTGATGCGCGATAAATTTTTCAATGCTCTCAATGTTCTCGTCCATAATCTTCCTCATCCGACCGCTGCCAATGGTCAGATGATACCCTAAAGGGATTTCCGTAATATGGTTCGCAAAGGCCAGCTTCAGCTCATAAAGCGTTCCGAAAGCCGCCAGATGGGAACACATCAACGCGCAGAAATAAAGGATTACATTTCCGGCAATCCCCCCGAGAGCCATCCAGCCATATCGGAGAACAACGCTCATATTTGCGTTCGCCATATCGGGAAAAACTCCGATTAGTTCCCGCATTATAAAATAGATAGAAAGATACGGTAGGAAAGAGCACACTGCGGCTGCTGCGGCAAGAATGCCTGAGATAAAAACAAGGCCCTTATGTTGTGATGCCAATTCCAGACACCGAGCCATACCGGTTTTTTTCTTGCGCGTTTCTTCCTGTGCCATAAAAGCACCTCCTTATGTGCCAGAATAACAAACGCCTCTTTGGCCACAGCTCTGATACCCAATTTTGTCCAAAAGAATATCTACGGAGTGGATAGGAAAGTCGTCCGTGATTGCGCCGTTTTCCAGGCGGATAGCCCGGTCACAACAAGAGAGCGCACATTCTGCGTCGTGGGTGATTACCAGAATGGTACGCCCCATTCCGGCCAGCTTGCGGATGATTTGGCTCACATTGCGCATATTGGCGCCATCCAGTCCGCTGGTAGGCTCATCAAGAATAATAATAGGCGCGTCGTGCATCAAGGCTACCCCCAAAGCCAGTCGTTGTTTCTGCCCACCGGATAGGGTGGCCGGGTGCTGCTCGGCATACTCCTCCAGTTCCAGGGCTTTGAGAATTGTCCGGGCTCGTGCGTTGCGCTTCTCATCCGTAGGTGCCCCAGTGGTCAATTCATCAACAAGGTCTTCTCCAAATAACTGACTGTCTAAATCCTGTGGAATGTACCATACTTTGCCCATCCGCTCTCTTGGCCGGGTCTTATGACCAAACAGGAATACCTCACCGGAGTTTTCCTTCAAAAGGCCGGCAAAGATGCGCCCAAATGTACTTTTCCCTGTGCCGTTCGGCCCGATGATACCGACGATTTCTCCTCTGTGGCAGACAAAATCCAAGTGTTCAGCCACCACCGTGCCATCAAAGGCTTTATGGAGCCCCTGCGTCTCCAGCACTACTTCGTCTGTGGCGGCCGATGGCATCTGCTGAAACGCCATTTGATAGAGGTCCGGCGTCCGCAAGCCAAGCGTATGCACTTCTGCCGATGGGAGGCTCTTCATTTCTTCCCTTGAGAACTCTCGCACAATCGCACCGTGCTGAATACAGAAAAATCGGTCCGCAACATCCATGAGATAGTACAAGCGGTGCTCTGCGATTACAATGGTTTTTCCCTGTGCCTTCAGATTGCGGATAATATCCCCGAAGCGGTAGGTGGATTCGATGTCCAGATTTGCGGAAGGCTCGTCCATGACATAGATCTCCGGCTCAATGGCCTGAGCGGAGGCGATGGCTACCTTTTGCCGCATTCCATAGGACAGTGTGTGCAGGCTGTGATCCAAAAGGTCCTCAATTTTATTGTACTGGGCTGCCTGGAGTACATGGGACTGGATTTCCTCATGGGTATATCCGTAATTTTCACAGCCGAAAGCGATTTCTCCGGCTACCTCATTGGCAAAAAATTGACTCCGGGGGTCTTGGAACACATTACCTACCAGCTTCCCGCGTTCCCAGGAGTGGATTTCCTCCAAAGGTTTATCCCCTACACGGATTTGCCCGCTCAGCTCCCCCTCATAGAAATAGGGGATCAACCCATTGATTACACGGGTCAAAGAGCTTTTTCCGCTTCCGGATGGGCCAGTCAGTACGATTACTTCCCCAGCGCGAATGTCCAGTGTAACATGACTGATCTGATCGCCCCGACCACTATAAGAAAATGTAAGATCCCGAATTGCGATTTCTTTTCCCATTGTGATACCCCTTTACAGCAGAACGCAGCATACGATTCCAGCTGCAGTGCTGACCAACATGAGGAACGCGTCCAGCGGTGAGATGCGGCTGACATAGTAACTTTGCTTTTTGTAAGGACTCTCAATGCCGCGGACAATAGCCGAGGCGGAGAGCTCATCCGCAATTTTTAGAGAGCGGAATACCATAGGCACGATTGCATATTCCAGCGTATTCAATGGGTGCCGCAGGACCGTAGGTACCGACCGAAGAAAGCCTCGGATTTTCATAGCCTCCCGAACTTCTCCGAACTCCAGGATGATCGTCGGAGCAAAGCGTAGCATGACGACCAGGACCAGCATAGCCTTGGCTGGGATAGGCAGTTTCCGCAGACTGGCCGTGAGCTTGCCGGAGGGAATACGGAAAAGCAGATATGCTGGCATAGCGGGAAGGAGCAGCTTGTAGATCATGCTCAGCAAAAGCGGAGATGGAAATGATATGCTGTATTTTGTCTCCAAATATAGGCCAACAACGGTTACCAAATAGACTGTATAACAGCCGATCCCCTGCTTATATAGCCCAAAATAACAGAGAATCAAGAGTAGCCAGAAAGTGAACACCGCATGGCCAATCAGGTCTGTGGTTAGAAAACTGACCAGGCAGGAGCAGACGGTCAAAAATAAGACCGTCCGCCCATCTACCTGCTCGATTCGCTTTTGTGTCGTACCTGTTCTGTTCATCCCACAATACCGGCTTTTTGGAAGTGCTTCCGCAATAGGCGCTGACCAAACAATGTCCCGAGGAAAGTAAGTACAGCGGTAATTGCCGCTCCCAGCAGCATCAGGGCCGGGGAAGTTACCATAGCCATCTGCATTTCTAAGGTTTCAGAGGTAAATCCACTCTCCAGAGCCATTGCCGTATAGCTGTCCCATGCCCACCAGAGGGGAACAGCACAGCCGACAAAGTTACCCACGCAGTTAATCGTCCAGCCGATACGAGTTCGGAGCGGGTTGCGGTAGGTGTCTTTACCAAGCATGGAGAGTTCTGCAATAAGTCCTACCGCCAGGAAATACGGGAAGAGGAACATGTAGCCCATGACGCCTTGGATCAGGCCGTAGATACCCGCCCAGGCAAAAAGAAGACCATGCTTATTGACGCGGTTAGCAGCCACCAGGAAAAAGACTGCGCAGATGAAACCGTCAATTCCGGCTGAGCCATACAGATATACGAGTGGGAAAGGGAGTGTAAGCGAACTCATTACCATCATGATGATAAAACAAATCACCATCATAGCGGCTATTGTCATGATATCGCGTATGCTAAACTTTTTCTTTGCGCTTGGAACTGATTTCTCCATATTGAACGACCCTCCTGTAAAAATATAAATCCGTTGGTTAGCTGCGTCTAACCAACGGATTTATTATACAAGAACCGATTTTTGTTCTCTACTCCATTTCATAAATGCAGGGTCGAAAATAGCCCGAAAACTAAATGGCTTTTTGCGCAGTCCGGTAATCCTTGGGAAGCACCCCGAACACATCCCGGAAAGCGCGGGCAAACTTGCTGGCGTTGCTGTATCCCAGTGAGAGTGCGATTTGATTGATGGACTCATTACTCTCTCGAAGTTGAACTGCGGCACTATTCATCCGGTAATGTTTCAAATAAGCATATGGGCTACGCCCATATATTTGCTTGAAAATGGTCTGGAATGTAACGGTACTGATTGCCTCACCTCGTAGGAATTGCTCCAGCGGAGTACTGCGGCTTAAATCCTTAAGCATAGCTTTACGAACTCGCTTCACAATTTCAATATGTTCTCGGGCATAATAAGTGGCGGCTACACGATCTTCCTTGCGCAGTTTTGTGGCGTGGTAGAGCAGTTCCAATACTTTGATGCGAAAGTATTGGGAAGTTTCATGCTCTTTGGCCGCATACAACTCCTCAAACACATGACACATGGAGGGAGGTGTTTTACAAATATACCATTGATGGGCTGTGTCTAAGTCCTCCTCCAAAACAGAAATATCAATCTGGAAGAGGGCGAGCTGAGATCTGGTCACTTCCGTCATTGAATTTTTATCGAGCACCAAGCTCAGTCCACTACAATAGTCAAATGGGAATGAGTACCGAGCCGGCATATTCAGCATACCGTTTACACAAAATTCATCCTGCTGCAGGTGAAACACTTTGTCACCCTCAAACTCAAATTCAACCCGGCCTTCTTGATAATGCCGAATTTCCAACACATTTCGCATTTCATTCGGCTCATCAAAAATATCTGAACAGTTGAAATCCATGAAAATCAGGTCGATACCCGGAAATATGGAGTAATCATATAAAATCCCAGTACCATTACACTGATAGGAAATGACGGAACAACCCGGCTTACGGCTTATCAATTTTGCGTTTTTATCATACCAGTCAGGATGGTAGCCATTTAGAGTCGGGTCCAAATTCTGATAAATACTTCTTTGCGTCATAACTCTGTTTCACCTCTATAAGCAGAAGGGTTAGCTTTCGCTAATCATCAATGTACGCTATTTCACAAGTTCCGTCAAGATACATTCAGATTAAAACTTGGGCCGCAAAATGACCGCAAACTTAATATACAACTCTGTTTATCATATAGAGCCCTAGCCGCAGGAAGGCCATACTCTGAGGCGGCCGTGCTGGGACATCGCCGACGCGCTCATTCGAGAAACGATCCGGTGCCATACGGAAAGCATGGGCAATCTCACGCCGCACGCACGCCAGCACATTTTCCCGCTTTTGTCCGAAGTGGATCGCCGTTAGCTCCCAGATCGAGTTTTGAAACGGGGTCCCGCATTGTAACTGAGTCAAAGCAAAGAGCAAGTATTGATAGGCCTTGCTGGAGGGGCGTATTCCCATTTCCCTCAAGTACGAAGCGGCCCGGTCAGCCGCAACCTCAGAACGCTGCTTCATGGTCATGCTCCCTTTCCTATTTCGCTCGGCAGTATCAACTCTACCGATTACAGCGGAATGATATAAATAAAATTATACAAGTATAAGCGGTAAATAACAAGTGACAGCGGCCTAATACCAAAATATAATCACGCTGCCAGCGAACATTGTTTTTGAATAATCGGGTATCATCAACATAAAGAGGTGATACCTGTTGGAGGAAAGCTATATCGCAAAGCGTATTACTCAACTCCGGATGGCTCGGAATATCTCAGAATATCAGATGTCGCTGGAGCTGGGCCACAGCAAAAGCTATATCCAGAGCATTACCTCCGGAAAGTCCAAGCCATCAACACAGGAGCTATTTAATATCGCGGATTATTTCAATATGAGCCTGTCTGAGTTCTTTGACGAGGAGAATGTTGAGTCTCCCACCGTGCAAAAAGCCATTGACGCCATCCGGAAGTTGAGCGAACAGGATGCGGCCCTGGCACTGGCCATGATCCAGCGCCTTTCCCTTCCTCTGCGGGAGGGTGGAGCGGAGCAGTAAGCCGTCTCTCAATAAAAGTGCCCGAGGGGTACGCTATGCGGCGTATCCCCTCGGGCTTTTTTCATTGGCCGCGCCTGCGGCCGGAGCGTTGATTGGCTCTTTACTTAATTTGGTGTGTTACATATTGGGTGGCGGCGTCCCGCGCTCTACGGTCTCGCCCGAAAAACAATGTCCACAATACTCCCAGATACCGGAGACATCCAGACAACGCTTGAATGTGGCGTAGGTGGATCTCCATGCCCCAGTTGTAGGGTCCTGGCGCATACCATAGGGGTCCCCCATTTGCGCGCAGGCGCTGCTCATGCAGATGGGCGGCAGGCAGTTCATCGCCGCATCCACCACGGCCTCCTCTACATAGTCTCCAGGCTTTGCGGCGGCATAGTCGAAATCGTCCGAGGTAAAAACTTCTTTCCCTTGGTAGGTCATATCAAGGTGCTCCTCTCCGGTTTGTTTTTTATGCGGCGTCCCGAACTTGTTCCGCCAGAAAAGCGGGGACGCGGTTTATCAGGTTTCCTCATAGGGCGGATGGCGGTAGATCTCCATGTTGCGTGCTTCGATGTTATACACAAAATTGACTTCACGCCATCGTCCCTGAAAGAAGGGGATGCCCTCCCAACGCCCGCTACTGTCCACGGCAATAATACCCCAGCAGCTGTATTCTGGTCCGCACTCCCACCAGGCGGGAGTGCCGTCCATCTCCTGAAGCTGCGCCAGGGAGAGCGGAAGGTTTACACGGCTTTCGTCCTCATCGGAATCATAGTCTGTCCAAAGGCAGCAATGGGCACAGGCTTTCATTCCCCATCCCAGGCAGAGCGGATAGGGATTGCGTGTTTCCGAACGGTAACACGGCGGGTGCTTATCTGGATGCTTGACTGCTTGGGGGGCTTCGATGCTCGGCCTATCCTTCTTTTCCTTGTTCATCTTGCTCCTCCATTCCAGGTATTTTAAGCGGCCTTTTGATGGACGCGGAGCCCTGCCGCTCTGATCCGAAGCTCGTCCGACAGGTAGCGGAGAGAGGTAAACTCCTCGTCCAGGTCGGTAAGCTCGCGCTTTAGAATATTCTCATAATTCCGCTTCTTCTCCTCCAGGCCCTGGATGCGCATGACCCAGCGATCCATGATCTTGGGGCTCTGGCTTCCGCTCTGGATCAGGTGGGTGACGCGCTCCTCATACTCGGCAATCTCCCTGCGGACAGACCGATAGAAGGCGGCAGTCATCTTCTTGCGCTGTTTGGCGTCGTCTACAACATAAATGCTGTTGACCTCCAGCGGATCACGGTCGGGACGCTTGAGCTGGTTATGCTCCTCCAGCATCTCCACAAAGTCCTCAAACACCTGCAATCTGGCGGCAAAGTCCCGGGGAACGAAAAAGAAATGCCCCCGGCCTATTTTGACGGCCTGCATAGAGTCCACATAGTTCTCCAGTAGGGTTTCAATCTGCCGCCGGCCGGCGCAGTTCTGGTAGAGTTCAAAAAGCCTCTGCGCCTCCATACAGTACGGAAGCGGGTCGATGAACGGATCGGAGACAAGATTATCATAGGAAAACAGCTTGCTGGTCTTATTGAAGGTGATGTTGGCCAGCTTGCGGTATTCATTGGTGTCCTCATGCACGGTCTCCTTGACCAGCTCACGGGAGATCACAGAGGCGTTTCCACCTTTGTTATCCCGGCAGTACACCTTGAAGATCTGTGGGCCGCTGTCGGTTTTCACTACCCGGCGCTCGTAAATATCGCCGGTGGCGGAACGAAAAGCGTCCCCCATGGCAGTCCGATTGCTCCTGCCCTTGGGAAATCCTACGGCGTCACACAGGCTTTCCAACTCGTCCCGGTCGATCAGGATGCTGGAAAGTGAATAGTACAGCACCTTTCCCAAAACATCTCCGCCGTCCTGAGAAACGGCGGCAAAGTCTTCAAAGCGGATGGTTTTCTCATTGTTCAACATTGTTTTTTACCTCCGAAATCAAATCTTTGGTTGCCTTTTGATGGCAGGCCGCACACTCAAAGTACCGGCTTGCCTGTTCGTATTCCGTGTCCACATAAATCGTCCGGTATGTGGAAAACTCTGCCGGAGCTCCACACCAGCAGCATAAACGGTTGGTTGGCAAAGCGTTCTCCTTTCGCTGGCGGGCCCTATGCCGCTGTGGGCATGGCCCACGGCTTGTTCTGATAGACCGTCACCGTCTGATACCCCATCTGCTGATAGGCCCAGAATCGGTGCAGGCCGTCGATCACCACGCCGTTGACGCTGACAAGGGGCGGAAAGTCCACTTTGCCTGCCCACAGGAGCTTCAGATAGTATTGCGCTTTCTTCATGTCCGCAGGTTTCCCGGCAGTCAGCTGGTCTATCGGAACTGTTAATTCCTCCCACTCGCAGGTGTGGATAAAGCCGCGGTCCTGCTCGGGATATTCCTGTTTCCACAGGCTTTCCAGGCGCATGGTGATAAAGTTTGAAGTCATATCCAAAATGTTCACACCCTTTGAGGCCGCTTCATTGCGGGCCTTGTAGAAGTCGTCCACGCCCTTGAAGGTCATGTTCCAGTTCATCAGGCGTACCCGGAGATTGGGTATGCTCTGTACCGTTTCCAGGATTTTTCCCAGGGCGTTTCGCACCCGCCAGTTGACCAGCTTATCCATGTCCAGGGCAACCACGACCTCTTCCAGATTCTCCATGGACTGGAGCGCATCCTTGAGGCCGGCGATGGCCGTCACGCCAGCAAAGCAGAGAAAGAGCGCGTCGTGATCCAGGAAGCTGGCCACATCGCCTTTTAAGCCTCCCTCTGTGAGATAGGCGGTCCTGGCATGGATATTCCCGGTGACATGGATATAGGAGTAGCTGCGGGTCCCATGAGCCTTGCCGCGGCTGGAGAGCCACCGGTATTTTCGATCCGGCTTGGTCTCATCATCCAGCCGGATCTGGAGACCCTGGATATAGCCGTTCCTGTCGCGGCACGGCACCAGAAGCCCCGAATGGCCGAGGATGTTCCAGTATCCCCGGTCAACATAGAAGCCCGGGACGCCCTCCAGATTGTGAAAGTCGGAAAGGATGCCCGCCAGAAAACGCCGGGCGGAGCTGGACATGGGCAGAGTGCGGTACATGTTTTGCTCAATACGCTCCTCACTCAATCCCCGAGCCAAAAGATCGGCTTTGTGCTTGGGGGAGAGCTCCAGGTGCATGAGCATATCATAGTAGACATTGTGCCGGACGGCCAGGGAGCTGGGCTCCCGTTCCGCCGGTTTTTGTGACAGGGGCTGCTGGGGAAACCGGTAAAGAACGCTGTCCTCCGATAACGCCCGAAACGCCTGCCGGTTTGAAACCCCCTCCATCTTGGCATAGAGGGACACGCTGTTGCCCTTTTCTCCGCAGAGCACACAGCGGAAAATATTTCTGGTGGTGTTGAGAAAGAGATGGTGTTTCCCTGGCCCGTGGTCGCCGCAGAATGGGCAGGAGGCTTCCACCTCCTCCCATTCCAGCGTGCGGTCATTCAGGACAAGCCCACATCTTCTCGCCACATTCAGGATCGGAAATTCCTGATAAGAATGGCCGGAACGGTGCTTGCCCATAGGCGCTCACCGTTTTATGCGGCTTTCGGGACACCCGTATTGTCGGCCACCTGGACCTGCAGCGCGGTGCCCTTGATCACTTTGGCGATAAACACCTGCCCCGTGGGGCGCACATTGTCGATGACGGGAACGGACTCCACATCGTCGATAAAAGTCGGGTACTCGACGCCCAGCAGACGCTTGATCAGCTCCGCAACTTCCAGTCCAGCCCGAATTCGCTCGGAGTGAGACAGACAAATGTAGTCGCGGCCCTCATAGGTGAAGCGGAATACATCCTTGACTTCGCCGGTGCTCTTCACCACATCATAGAGGGTGATCGACACCCGGTTCATCCTGAGCTTAGAGAAGTTGATCTCCACCCGCTTTGAGATATAGAAGGCCAGGGCGGAAAGAAGCTCCTTCTTTTGCTGGATGGAGGCCTGCATCTGCTTGATGTCCTGCTCCTGCTTCCCCGCAGCCTCCGGAGAGGCCTGGACCAGCTTCGACAGCACCTCAATTTTGGCATTGAGCCCGGCAAACTCCGTGCGGGCCCTGTTCAGTTCCTCGATTTCCTCCTGGCTGAGCATACCGCATTCCCGGTCCAGCTCGGTGCTCTGGATCTCGCTGTGCAGGCGCTCAAGCTCTTGCTGGTGGAAATTTCGCCGTTCCTCCGCCTGTTCAAGCGCCTGTTTACGTTGGCCGCTGAGTTCCTCAAGCTCGGCTTCTCCGGCGGCAATATCGTCCTCCCGAAACTGCTCAAAAACGGTCCGCGCCTTGGCGTCCAACTCCTGGACTTCTTTGCACTGGGCGGTGAGCTGGCAGCCTTCGGCCTGGATGCGGCGCAGGGAGGCGGCAAATTCCCCCTTCACCTGCGGCAATGTCTGCTCCGTGATGGTCTGGCGGCACATGGGGCACTGCACCCCCGCCGTCAGGCCGTCGTGGATATGCTTGGTTCGCTTGAACTCCATACTGAGCCTGTGGATACGCTCCTGCGCCTGGGCCAGTGCGGCGGCATACTTGCTCTGGTAGGCGTCCGCCTTGCGGCGGGCCAGCTTCTCAGCTGCGGCGTGAATTTGAAGATCCAGGTTTGCCGTATCGGCAATCACTGGATTCTCCCGCTGTAATTCTTCATAACGGGCGTATAAGTCGGCCAGACGGTCGATCATACTGTTTCCGTCAAAACCTGTGGTGCGCTTACGCTCCAGTTCACCGATTCGCTCCTGAAGCTGTGTATGCCTTACCTGAGCTTCCATGAGCTCCTGTGCCTGCTCCTTCTGTTGAGAGGCGTGCAGGTCAATCTGCCCCTGGATATAGACCATATCCTTTTCTATGTCGGTCACTTGTTCGCGCAGCTGCTTGGAGTAAGCCTCCGCGGATAGAAACTCCTGCTTTTCCAGCAGTGCCCGCGTCTGGTCGCTGAGCTGAGCGAGAACTTCCGCCTTGGGCACCTCCGGCAGATACCGCTCCAAAAGGTTGCGGCCCTTACTGCCCAAAACATTGATAAAGTATTGCGGGTTGAACATCGACAGGAAAAGATCGCGCTCTCCAAACATGGTGGTGAGATCCCCCTGGCCGATGCGGACACCATCCAGCGTGATGTCCATTTTGTCATCCTTGCGATGGCGGGCGAGGGTCCGAAGTTTGCCGGACTCATCCTCAAACTCCAGCTCTACCAGCAAATCACGGGTATCCTGATGATAGAGGTAGTCAATCTTCGCGCCGGCATAGAAGCCTACGCCGGTGATGGCAAAGGCGATGGCGTCGGCAATGCTGCTTTTCCCCACGCCCATATGGCCGGAGATCACATTCATGCCGCCAAACTGAAAGGTCTTCTGGTCCGCATATCCCTTAAACCCGCTGATTGTAAGCCGGGTCACGCGGAATTGCTTGATCGGTTGGATCATTTGATTGCCTCCTTACTTATGCGGCCTGTTCTGAGCCCAGGTCGAGGATCTGGTATGCCTCCAAAATATAGAAGGTGACGCCGTTGCTGTGCTGCGTGGAAAAATTCGCGTTTGTCAGGATCAGTCCCGGCGCAAGCCGGCTGTCGGCGCCCCGGGTATATGCCTGAAAGACCTGTCCCGCGCTGTCCCTGACCTGGACGCTGGTGCGGCTGTTTCCGCTCATCGTCGGCTTGAGGACAGCGCCGGTCACCAGATAGCACCCGGCCGGGATGCCGGAAGCGGAGGTCTGGCCTTGGGAAGGCTGTCCCTGCATCTGAGGGGCTTGCTGGGGCGGGCGCCCGGGCTGTGCCTGCGGCGGCTGCGGCGGAGGGGTTGCGCCCTGCCTCTGAGGGGCAGGCTGTCCGCCCTGCTGGCGGGGACGGCCATTGGGATCGGCAGATTGGCTCCGGGTGTGATGGCCCTGTTTGTCCTGTTCGCCGGGGTGGTCCTTTTTCTGCTGGAGTGACTGCACCCACTGATCATGGACGGCGTCCAAGGTGGGGCGTTCGTCGTTGCAGATCACATACCCTTTTCCCCTCTGCTCAATGGAGACCCATTTTTGCGTCATGCCGTAGAGATACCGGCCGATGCCCCACTCAACCGCGGCCCGCTTCATACTGTCGCTGAGGCCGCCCTTGACCGATTCAATATCGCTGTCATCGGCCCCGTCCCATTTGGTGATCCACGCCTCCTGGGACGGAAAATAGATGGAAATGCCGCACAGCTGGGCGCTCTCGCCTTTCCACGGCACAAAATCATTGTGCCAGCCGTCGATGCCCACTGTGCTGTCCAGCCGGGTTTGGATGGCTCGGTTGGTCACATAGGGCACTGCCAGGCCGCTGGTCTTTGCTGAATTGGTCGCGGAGATCCGCCACTCAATGTCGGCGCTCTGAAAGGGGGCGGAAAGGGCCGCCCGAAGTTCTTCCGCTGATTTGTTCCACATGATATTCGCTCCTTTAGGCCCGTTGAATAAACTCGCCGAGCGTTTCCTTTTTGGGGATGAGAATGTCCGAATAGTAGTATTCGGGGTCTTTGTCCTTCAGATGCTCCATGAGTTCCCGATATTCCAGTCCTAACTTGTTGTTGGAGCTGCTGTAATAGTGCATGTTGTTCGGAATACTCAGGAGAAACGCTGGAAGGTTGTGTGCCTTGTGCGGCTTTTTATAGATTGGCAGCGTGTTGGCTCCCACGCAAAGGCTCCCGCTTTCGCGGCTCACATTGGAAAATGGATAGTAGTACATGGGTGTCTCCGGGGTCGGGATTTCATCCGCCACCACCCCAATCCGGCAATGGGATGCTTTCCCCTCTTGATTGAGCGAAAAGCCAAATACCAGACGAGGGATCGGGAAGTGGGGATAGGGCGTATCGTAGACCGAAACATCGGCGTACAGCCTGGGGTGCCAGAGAACGAAGCGTTTTACCGTCTCGCTTTGATAGAGCGAGATAGTATTCAGCGGCAGGAAACCGCTGTGATAGCCCTCGTCTGCTGTCCGCAGGCTGTCTTTGAAGCACCGAAGCAGATCTTCCTCGGTGATGCTTTTCCGGGAGAAGACACCTTGCGCGTCCTCTTCCACGGTGATTTTGCCCTCATTGGGCGAAATGCGGATCATAATGTCGTTGCTGGCCTCCATTTATGCCGCCTCCTTTTGCTTCAGCGCAGGCTGAGAAGGCAGGGCAATTACTTTGCCCGCCGGCTTCTTCAGCTCCTGTTCTAATTCCCTGATTCCGCTCTGGCAGGCGTCCAGGATGTCGCACAGAGCCTTCGGAATCTCATCAAAGGAGTAGAACTCCTCGAACAGAAAGAGCAGGAGTTTGGGGCTTTTCCGCGCCTCCGAGCCGTCTACCCAAAGGTAATCAAAGTTATAGTTGCTGAGGCGCATAGCACTGTGGACCGCGTCCTCCAGCTCCCGCGCATAGGGGTTTTCAATTCGGGTTATCCCTCTTCGGGATTCATATTCCCGGCACAAAGCATGAAACCTGTCCAGCAGCGGGTCGCGCAGAACATAGACCTCACGATCCGGTTCATACGCATGATGGGAGACCTGCTTTCCGCACTGCTCATAGCACTTGGTATTCTGAAATACGCTCTCACAGGCAAACCGTTCCACCATGCACTGATTATCCCAGGTGATCTCCGTGCAATCTCCAAGCATATCCATGAGCCTGTTCAATTTCCCGTGGCTCTCCAGCACTTTTGCCATGTTTAAGATCCTCATGGCTGCGTTCAAAGTATCTTCGTCCATGTCCGGCCTCCTATAAAAACGCTCTGGTTTTCACACAAGACGGCAAAATGTCGGAAATCCGCCTGTTGATGTGGCGCATCGTATTACAAAGATTTTCCCGCCAGTAATAATAGTCGAGGATTGTGAACGGGTCCTCTTCGTCGAACTGATCAAAGTCGATTTGCTCCAGCCGGATGGGCTCCTCACCCTCCAGTTGCGGAAGAACTGTGTCCAGCAGGTAGGGGTTTAGCTCCTCGTCGAAGTGCGGCTCATGTTCCTCCGTCTGTCTGAGCTGTTTATGGAGTTCGCCAAGGTCTAACACTTTCCTCATCGCGCTGCTTCCTCCACTGGCTGAAGCTCAGCCACACAGAGAGCATAAGCCTCCGGATTGGAGAGGATCTGCCGCTCCTGCTGCTCATTGATGTAGTTGGAGCCAAAGCCTAAATAGTACAGACCCGCAGCGGCGGTAATATCGTCGGAAAAGAAACGCTGGGCAACATCCATCTGCTTATGCAGTTCAGGATCAGAAGAACGAAACGCCATGACGGTCAAAGTCGTTTCTTCATCAGGATGGAACTGACCAACTTTTCTGCCCAGAGCTCGAATGGCCTGAGTGCGGCTCCTGATCTCCTCCTCTTGATTTTCCCTGGCATGGAAATAGCAGAGCAGAAACTGTTCGGCTTCTGCACCGCCCAAAGCGACGCCGAAGGGCAGGTGAAGCGGCTCTCCATAGGGGGCTGCCGCGGGAGAGAAACGGGAGCAGACACCTCCCAGAAGCGGCTTCATGCGTTCCGCCGCCTGCGACCAAACCGCCGCCCGCAGCGGGACGGCTGATGGGTTGCCTTGCACGATTTTCTGTGCATCAGGGGAAAGAGGCACAACAATGGTAAAATAGTTTTTTTCGTTCATATCACTTTCTCCTTTAAGTCAGCGAGCGGAAACCGCTCGGCGTCAGGATATTGAAGATCATCCGGTTGGAAATCGTCTCCCGTATCTCGGTGGAAATCAGGCGCCCATGGGGCCCCCTGTTTTCATCCGTGACGGTGTGCTTCTCTTTGATGATCCGGCCCTTGACGATATGCGGATAGTCGCACTCCATCAGTCCGTTGATCAGGCCGGAGCCGCCGATCAGCCCCACCTGTCCGATAGACAGGGGCAGGGGCGGACGCTTGATCTCGCTGTCCAGCCGGCTTTTGGCAAACAGCCGGTCAAAGCCGGTGGAGTTTGCCAGCTGGCGGGCCAGCTCGTCTTCATTGAACACAGCCCCCCGGAATGTCTCCACCTTTTTGGAGACTGCCGGGAGCTCATAGCAGGCCTTGGGCAGAAGGTCGGCGGTAGGTAAGGTCTCCGGGTGCTCCGCGGCGGAGCACAGCGCCTCCGCATCCTGTTCCGCCTCCGTCCGTCTGCGGCGCACGCCTGTGACGACCACCTGCTTAAACTGCTTGAACTCCCTGTCCAGGAAGCGGTGAATACGCACCTGTTCAAAGTTGTCACAGATGATGCCGCACAGATCTGCCGTCAGGCGGTAATAGGGGACAATGTAGATCAGAAGCCCGCCCATCATAAGAAGGGGGATGCTCTCAATCAGAAACCGCTTTTCGTCTCTGCTCCGTCCTCCATTCTCAGACAGGACAGACAGATAGGGCGGATTCAGGAAAACGGCATGAAAAGCTCCTGGGCTGATATTGGAGCCGAAGAAGCTGCCGAAGCCGACACGGTACAACTGCTGCTGTGCCTGTTCCGCCCGGTGGTCATCCAGTTCAATGCCGTAGCATTGGCTGTCCGTCCCCAGGGCGAGCCGGAGCAGGGCGTCCCCTGTTCCACAGCATGGGTCAATCAGGTTGGCCGTGTTCTCTGCGGGAAAGACAATGCTGTTGGCGATATACCCCACATGAGTGAGGTCCGTGGGGTAATGCCCCAGCCGGACATTGTTCATCAGGCGCCCGATGATTGAGGCGTCTGTGGTCTGATGGTCTGGAAGCGCGTCCGCAAACCGCTTCAGCACTTCGGTCAGTTTGGAGTAGTCCGCGGTCATCAGCGGAAAGGCTGCCAGTTGCTCCGCCAGCTTTTGCGCGGCAGGGGCCAGCGGATTCTCCAGCTCCATCAGGAAAGGCCGGGTCGCACGGATCTGTTCGACCAGATAAGTGCGCTGCCGCTCCAGCAGGCGGTACAGTTCAAATGCCTCCGCCTTTTTCTGGCCGGCCAAAAGCCCGGCAACCTGAGCCCGATAGGCTTGCAGGCCCTCCGAAATCAAAGTAATGGTACCGGCAAGCTCGCCAAGCTGTTCCAGGGCATAAAACCGCTGGGAAGGGGGCTGGCTTTGAGGCTGTGCCTCGTTTACCTGCTCCATGTTTGATCACCTCCGTGATTTAGCCAGAGGGGGACCGCGCTCCGCACAGTCCCCCTCTGCTTTCAGTGCCTACGCGGCACGGTTTGTAATAACAGGGTTTGCCGTTTTGCACGGCTCTTTCGGCCCATATCGGCCGACACAGCGTTTCAGGCGAAAAACGCCTGACTGGTCTATGTAGCCTTGGGCGCACAGCTCCCGGACCCGGGTTATCCCCATGGCGGTCACCTCCCGGCGCTGCCGGATGATGATGTTCTCCATAGGTCACGCAGCCTTGGGGAGGGTAGACGCGCTATCCTCCCGCGGAGTCAGCACAGTCTCCTCCTGCTTTGTGATACGCAGGGTGTATCCGCAGTCTTTCAGGAGACGGTACATGGCCTTGAGCCGCTTGAACTCGAAATCCTCTTCCAGGTCCAGATCCATTGGCTGGGTAACGGGCTGAGACTGAAAATCGCCGGCCCGCTCCGGCTTCGGCTGTTCCTGCTCCGTATCGGTGCTTTCCGGTGCCGGGGCCGCAACCTGGACATACGGGGCGTCTACCGGAATACGGTGGATCACGGACAACCACAAGCGGCGAAAAAAGCCCGCCACCAGGGTGCCGACGATCCCGCGCTTTTTCTCCGGAAGCGTGATAACATCATCGGCCTTGAGGGTACCGATGTTGTGCTTTGCCATGGTCAGCTTGGGGACCTCCACATACTCCGCCTCCAGATAGCAGGACACAGTTGCGGAGCCGGACAGGACGATCTCAGCGGCGCACACACGCTCAGCGGCCATGGTTTCTCCATTCATCGTGGCGCACTCAATATCCATCTCCGCCACATGGCGGACGGAAACTGTGCCGGCTTTCAAAATGCCCTTGCCGGAAATGCTCCGGGCGTGCAGCGTTCCGTCCACGATCAGCGTGCCGTCATTGACGATGTTCTGGCAGTACAGGGTCTCGTAATGCAGGGTTTTCCCTTTGGGAATATACAGGTTTTTCATTGTGATCGCTCCTTTTTTATTATGCGACTTCTTTCAGCCGGACCGGTAGGACCATGGCCAGGTCGTCTTTGCCATCCGTCAGGATCATGGGAGAGTGCGGGTGCCCCATTTTCATGGTGACCGTATGCACTTTCTTTGCCTTGAACTGCTCCAGCCCCTCCAGCAGGTATTTCGGATTGAGGCCCCGCGCCTCAACGGGAGGCAGGCCGACCTTGGAGAGATAGGTGCCTCCTGGTGTTTCAAGAGAGAGTGTGCCCCCGTCAAACCGGATCGGCTTTCGGGTTTTTGCGGTGATAAAGCCGTTGAGATACCTGACTTCATCCAAAAGCTGATCCACATCAACGGGATATTCCGTACTGAACGATGTGGGAATCGCCCTTTCGACATCGAAGCCGTCATAGCCGGGTATCCGGGTGAGCACACGCAGCGTTTCGCTTTCAACCGCCGCCCACTCCTCTCCAACGGAGATCGTGCAGTCCTGATCCTTGAACATCGTAAGCTCTGCCATGACCTCCGGCGGAATGTAAAAAGGTTTTTCCACATTGACGGCGGGATCGGTGCTCATTGCCAGGCGGTAGCCGTCCACAGCGATGATCTTGTCCTTCAGAAATTCAATACAGCACTGATTTGGTCTGGCGTCATTCGAGGAAACGGCGTATTTCACCCGCTTGAACCGCTCCAGCAGTCTTTTCGGATTGACAGGGTAATGGCGGTCCAAAGGCTTCTCCTTGAGCTCGGGGAAATCGGAAGTGCGCTCCGTACTGCGTTTCAGGCTCCGTTTCCCGTCGCTGATAGAAATTTGGCCCCTCGGATCAGGGTTTGTCTCTGTGGGTTCAATCGTGTAAGTGAGCTCCAGTTCTCCGGAAAAGTATTTGCAGGCGGAGAGGATTTTCCGGGTCCCCACAAACACAAAGGAGAAAGAGTCCCCGACTGCGGGAATTGTACTCATACACCACTGGTCTAAATTGGTGCAGGTCAGGACACAGTGCCCATCCTCAAAGCGGACCTGTGCTTCCTCCAAAATAGGAAGGCGGGAACGCTTGGCGGCAAAGCGCAGCACATTACCCAATGCTTCGTGGAAGTGTGCGGCGTCAACATAGGCATGGAAGGTACTCATGCGGCTTTCCTCCTCGTTGGCTGTTTTTGAAAAGATCGGATGTTCACCGATTTGGTAGAGAAGGTGGTCTGCTGTACGGTGTTGCAGCCGATGACCAGAATGTTGTAGATCATAGTGACCACGGCAGTGGCGGCCATCAGGTTTGCCACGATGGTCTGCGGGGCGGAGACCGACGCCTCCGCACAGGAGACCTCCGTGGGGAACAGATCTTCCGGGGTGCTTACCTCCGGGTAAAGCATCCCCACAGGCTTGTAGACGGTTTTACCGGCTCTGCGGATGCCGCAGACAATTTGGCCGGTGTATTCTCCATTCCCGGAGTCAATGTAGACCAGGTCCCGCGCTCTGAGGAATACCTCGTGACAAAGTTTACGAGACTTGTTGTTATCCACGGCTCCGATCAAAATGACCAGTTCCGAGTTGGTGACCCATCTGCCCGTGTTTGGCTCAGACCCATACACATAGTGGCGAAATACTTCGGGCCTAAGCAGTTCTTCCAGTTGTCCGGCATCCTCGATAAAACGGGGAATATACGAGGTTTCAAGGCCGAACACATCGGAATATCGCTCTGCGATTACCCTGGCCTTGTTTTCGCCAAGGTCAGCCTCTGTGAAATTCTGGCGCACCAGATTTTTAGGCTCCACTTTATCACCGTCGCAGATGATAAATTTCACCGGACGCTCCAACGCATATAAGAGCCGGTAAAGGTGCGGCGCAATGTGGGCTCCGGTCCCGCCGGCGCCCAGCATGACGATCTTTACAGGCCGTTTTTTTGAGAAGTTCATGCGGCCACCCCAAAAGCGCCCTCTGCATCCGTGCAGATCTGTGTCAGCCATTCCGGGGGAAAGTGCCCTACCGGGGGCATCTCCAGGACCTGCTCGGGGGCAATCTCCAGGAAGCGCCCGCCGTTGCTGATGCGCACCGTGATCTCCGGGAAGTAACGGTCCAGCCGGCCGACTACCATATAGACCCGGGTTGCCCTTTCGTCATGGTCATCCGTCTTGGAAAATACCGCGGGCATCCGGTTGTGGGAGTGCAGGTCAGCGTAGTGGATATAGCGGTCGCTGGTCATCAGCTCTTCATCGTCCAGAAGGGCGTCAACAGAAACTCCGCTCACGATCTGCTTCGGGACGCGGATAAAGTACCGCTGCTCCTGCTTATCCCAGTAGAAATGCACCAGGGCCTCCGCCGGTTGCCGCCCCTTTCCCTTGCGCATCATCGTGCGGAACAGGCCTATGGCCTGCTCCATCAGCGAATAGGGAATGCGGGGCAGGGACGGGTGGAAACCCGGCCGGATCTCATCCAGCACGGTGATGTTTTCAGCGGGGGTGACAAACTCCCCCGCGCCTGTAATACGGCGCTCATAGACCTTTCCATCCCGCCCGGGGATAAAGGTGATGGTTTTAGGCGAGGCCTGGGCCTCCGACAGATACAAAAAAGCGCCCTTATATGCACTGGCATCTCCCTTTTTCTGCATACTGATTGAGGGTTTGACCAGGCACTTGGGGTGCTTGTCGGTTGCCTTCTTCAAAGCGTTGATAAATTCCTTGGAGGTTTCGATCTCGCGCTTGATTTGGCCGATTTTGGTTTTCTTGGGGAGAACGATCTCCTTGACGATCTTGCCGTAAACGACTTTCCAGCTCAGGCTCTGCGCTTCGTCAAACTCCGGAAAGTCCGTCAGCTTGGAGAGGCGGAGTTCATCGAATGTCTGCTCGGTGTCTTCGATGGGCGCTTCCGATCCATTGTAGGAGAACACCGGAAGCTGGGCGAAGATGGGTTCGGCCACTTTTGGGGCGGTCTTTTCTTCTTGACGCTCCATAGCGGCAAGAAGGGGATTGTCCTCCGCTTCCTCCGGCTTATCAGAGGCATGGTCCTCCTCACTTTTCGGCGCGGGAGGTGATTTTGGCTGTGGATCTTGAGGGGCCGGAGATTTGGAAATCTCATGGGACTCATCCTCTTCCACGGTCTCGTGATTCTGGTCGGTTTCGTCTTTCTCTTCCGGGATTGAGTCATCTGCCTGCACAGCGCCGGCGCCTTCTGCCGGAGGCTGTTCTGTCGCTTCTCCGCCCGCGAGCAGATCAGCAAATGGGTTTTGGGTGTTGTTGCCGGTCAATTCAGTGAAGCCACTCAGGTCGAATGGGTTGTCACCGCTTGCGTCGGCTGTCCCTCCGGGGAAAGTAAACAGGTTTTCATTCATGGTCGTTTGCTCCTTTCTGTGTTTAGTGCACAAAAAAGCCGCAGCCGCCCCTTGAATGGGGTAACTGCGGTTTTTGTGCGTGGTCGGTCCGGTATTTAGGTTCTGGCAAGTCTCCGCTTGGGGCGCATTGGCCCCTCACGGGTAAAAATCTGACCTACAAAATCTGACCTAAATACAAGTAGAGCATACCACCTTTTTCATCTCTTGAACAGTTGCGCTTTTTGCCAGGATGTGCCACAAATAAACCAACGGAGCTATAATTGCCATCCCGTGGCGGCGGTTCGCAGGGTTAAAAACCTTTGGTAAATTCCCTCCTTTTGCAGCAACTCATGATGTGTTCCCCTCTGAACAATCCGTCCCTGGTCTATTACAATAATCTGGTCGGCGTTTCGGACGGTGCTCAGGCGGTGGGCAATCGAGATCAAGGTCTTATCCTTTGTCAACTCCTGGATGGCAGATAAAAGCGCCTGTTCATTCTCCGGGTCCACGCTGGAGGTCGCTTCGTCCAGAATGATGATGGGAGCATCTTTCAAAATGGCCCTGGCGATGGAAATACGCTGCTTTTCTCCGCCGGAGAGGGTGGAGCCGCCCTCTCCGATGATTGTGTCGTACCCATCAGGGAGAGATAGAATGAAGTCATGGCAGCAGGCCCGTTTTGCGGCCGCTATCACCTGCTCACGGGTGGCTTCCGGCCGGCCAAACCGGATGTTGTTTTCCACAGAGTCGTGAAAAAGGTACACATTCTGAAAGACCATGCTGATGTATTCCAGCACACTGTCCGCAGTATAATCCCTCACATTTTTCCCGCCAATCCGAACGGTCCCTTCCTGCACATCCCAAAAGCGGGCAATCAGATTGCAGAGTGTAGTCTTGCCGCTGCCGGAGGGCCCTACAATCGCGCAGGTGGTGTGCTCCGGGATTTCCAGTGAAATATCATGGATCACCTGGCGGCCCCCATAGCCAAATGAGATATGCTCCAGAGAAATATCATAGTGGGACACAACCAGTTTCTCCGAGCTGGTATCCATCTTTGGAATGTCGGTGACCTCCTCCAGCCGGTCCAGTTCCGTATTGATCTTTTTACTCAGAAAGGCGCTGTTGCCCATCGTCTCCAAATCGGAATAGACTGTGAAAGCGCAGAACAGGAAAGTCAGGCAATAAGGCCGGCTGATCTGCCCCGCCAGATACAGCAGAGCCGCCGCCGCAATCAGCACACAGCTCATGAGCTTAAAGGTCAGCCCATAGAAACGGAGGACGCCAGCTGTAGCCTTTTCCTGGCCGTAGTCCGCATCCCATTTTTTCTGGAACGCAGCGCGGACTTCCACCTGTCCCTCCTCGCCTTTGGAAAAAGAACGCAGCACCGAAATGCCCCGTATGTATTCCATCACCTTACCGACCAGATGCTCCTGGGCCTCCTGGTAAATGGGGGCATATTGGGCGGCGCGAAGCCGCACCCAACGCAGGACCAGCATCCCAAGTGCCAGCCCCACAAGGCTCAATCCCGCAATCACCGGGCTGAAAAAGAACATCATCACGGACATCAGTACAGCCATAGCCACACCGCTGGTCATCTGCTCAATCGCCAGCATGGAGTACCCCTCCAGATCAGCAATCGTGGTGGTGAGCATGGCCTGAATGGTGCCCAGATTTTGTTCTGAGAAATATCCCATGGGCGCCTGCTTCAGCCGTTCCCCAATCTCCAGACGGTAATCCCGGAAAATGTCATAGCCGGACCCGCTCATGGTACGGTCATACATCCACTGGAAAAAGAAGCGGCCCAGCACACTGCCCAGAATTACGCCAAAAGCCTGCCCGATGATGGCCGGGGAGAGTCCATCCAGATGGAGCAGAATCCAGAATACACCGAACATCATAAAACCGTTGAAGAAGGATTTCAGAATGTTGCAGACGATGCCTGCCACAATTTTTCTCCGGCTGTTTCCCGCAATCTTAAAGACACGGCAAATCATTTCAAACATCTTCTGCGCCTCCTTCCGTAGAGCCTGTGTAGTCCTGCCACATCTTTCGGTAAAGGGGGCAGCTCTGCAGAAGCTCCTCCTGGATGCCCCGGCCCACAATCTCACCGTTGGCAACAACCAATATCTGGTCGGCATTGCGGATTGTATTCAGCCGGTGGGCCACGACAATCAGAGACTTTCCCACCACCAGCTTGCTGATAGCCTGCTGGATCAGCGCCTCGTTCTCAGGGTCTGCATAAGCGGTCGCCTCGTCCAAAATAATGACGGACGCCTGCTTGAGCATGGCCCGCGCAATGGTGATGCGCTGCCGCTCTCCGCCGGAGAGGCGGGCCCCGGCATCGCCGGCCATGGTATCATAACCCTGCTCTAACTGCATGATAAAGTCGTGGCAGTTGGCGGCCTTGGCCGCAGCCTCTACTTCCTCGTCGCTGGCATCTGGATTTCCCATGCGGATGTTTTCCCGAATGGATTTGTCAAAGAGAAAATTGTCCTGGGCTACATAGCTGATTTCACCCATGAGCTGTCCAAATGGGATGCTGCGAATATCCTGCCCGCCAAAGTGGACCGTACCGGAGGTTACATCCCAAAAACCGGCCATCAGCTTGGCAATCGTAGACTTCCCGGAGCCGGATGGACCAACTATGGCGGTCATGGTACCGGGCTGTGTCTGGAATGAGATACCGTGGAGAATTTCGGCTTCGTTATAAGCAAAATGGACATCCTCAAATTGATAACACCGCTCCCCAAGCTCTGCGGGCTCTGTGGGGCGGACAAGTTCCGGTGTTTTCAAAAAGGCGGTGACCTGTTCCAGATTGCCCTTAATCATGCTGACCTGCTCCATGGCTTCGGATACCTTCATCAGAGGCGCAATGAACCCCAGAGGCACCACCAAGGCCACCAGAAAGACATGGAGGGAAAGACTTCCCTCCATGTAGAGCCACGCTCCCACTGGAAGGGTCCCCAGAAGCGTAGAAGGGAGGACCGCCCGGGCCGCCGCGTTCCAAAGCCAGCACTGGCTCCACCATGCCATGGTGGAATCGTGGAAATAGCGGACAGAATCAGCATACTTTCCATAGGAAGCTGCGGACCGGTTGAACGCCTTAATGACCTGAATGCCGTTGACATACTCCACCAGAGCACTGTTCATCTCGTTGGCAGAGCGCATATAGTTCTCCATGCGGGGCCCATATCCCCGCATCATGGCGGCAAAAAAGAGGGTGCCCAGCGGAATTGTCACCAGTGCGGCCAGCCCCATCCGCCAGTCCAGCAGAAAAATCAGAAGAATACTGCATAGGGGCGCGGCGATGTTAGAGGGCAGTTCCGGCATGAAATGGGCCATGGAGTCCTCCAGCTTCGCCACATTGTCCACAATCAGATTTTTGAAAGCTCCTGTGGGCGTTTCCAGCATGACGCCCATGGGGATCTTCGCCATCCGACCTGTAATGGCCTCCCGGATATTTTTCAGTATGGTAAAGGAAATTTTGTGGGACATCAGGGAGGACCGCCAGGTAAGCAGCATTTTTATGATCTGGCAAACTGCGGCGCCTCCGCAGAGAAACAATACCAGCTTGGGCGTTGCAGTCCCCCGGTACAAGGCGTCCGCGAGGACAGCCACCATTAAAAACGGGCCTATGCCAAACAGTTCTCCCAAGACAGCCAGGAAGATGGAGAGGAGCATTTTACCGTTGTTTTCTCCCACGAAAGCAAAGAGCTGCCGAATCGTTCCCGGTTCTTTCGACTTCATAACCAGCCTCCTTTCAGGCCACAAAAAATGCAAGGAGGGTATTGCAATTTCAAGGGTCCTGTGCTAAAATTTGAATTACGATGTAATATTACAGTGTAATTTTAGTATAGGACGGAGGGACAGCGAATGTCAAGAGACTTTCAGCAGACACACGAAAATCTTTTGTTCTGCGCCCAAAAACACTTTCTGGAATACGGTTTTGAGCGGGCCAGCATCCGGGAGATCTGCAAGGACGCCCATGTGACCAATGGAGCTTTTTATAACCACTTTGACGATAAGGAAGCCCTGTTCGGCGCGCTGGTGGAGTCTGTTGTCCAGGAGGTCAAGGCCATCTATGAGGCGTCAGTAAATGAGCACATGGAACTGGCAAAGACGGATGACTTGAAATCCCTCTGGAAACTGTCGGAGGAAACGCTGTCGGTCATTATCGAATACATCTATGAGCATTTTGATGTATTCCGGCTGCTTCTCATGCGGGCGGAGGGCACGCGGTATTCCTCCTTTTTGGATGATGTTGTCTGTCTGGAAACCCGGGTCACGCTGAAGTTCTTTGCGGAATTGAAATCTCGGGGCTTCCAGGTCCGCGAATTGGCGGAAGAGGAGTGGCATATTCTGCTCCATGCGTATTTTGCATCTCTGGCTGAAGTGGTCATGCACAACTTCCCCAAGGAGGCCGCGCTGAAATATGTTCATACGCTTGTCTCTTTTTTCAACTCCGGATGGCAGACAGTTTTGGGGATCTGATCCCCAAAATTTTTGCGCAATAGTTAGCATCTACTAACCAAATGATGTGGAGGTGAAACCGCAGCGTCCCCTTTGCACGGGGTTTTGCAACACTTAATTCTTTTCAGAAAGGACATATTAAAAATGGAAAACACAAAGAAGCTCACAGGTAAAGACCTAATCAATGTCGGCATTTACACAGCCATGACCCTCGTTATTTTCTTTGTTGTCGGCCTGCTTACTGCGCTGCCGGTGGTTTACCCGTTCCTGTTCATAATTTGGCCTATCGTCTGCGGCATTCCTATGATGCTCTACTATACCAAGATTCAGAAGTTTGGTATGCTGACCATCACAGGTATCATCGGCGGCATCTTTTTCTATCTGATCGGCTATGGCTGGATCGGCCTGCTCGGCTGGGTACTCGGTGGCATTCTAAGCGATGTCGTGCTCAAAATCGGCGGCTATCAGAAATTCAAGGCCACTGTTCTGAGCTATGCCTGCTTTTGCCTTGGCATCATGGGCTGCCCCGCCAATCTCTGGTTTGCCGGCGAAGCGTATTGGGAAAACATCCACACCTCCATGGGCGATCAGTACGCAAACACTTTACAATCCCTGATGCCCTCCTGGATGCTGTATGTGGGCTTTGCGCTGCTGTTTGTGGGCGGTATTTTGGGTGCGCTGCTGGGTCATAAAATGCTGAAAAAACACTTTGAGAGAGCTGGAATTGTGTAATGGAGCAGTTTCAAGCGGTTGTTGAAAACAGAACAGGCTTTTGCTTGGACCCACGAACCAAGCTGCTGCTGATGGCCGTTGTCGCTACCGCGGAATTTCTATACAGCCACACCGCCTTTATGATCGCGGTGGCGATGATTCCCTTCGTCCTGTTGTTGACTAACCGGCAGTATAAGACGGCAACGGTGTTCTTCTGCCTGTTCGCGGCGGGGCTGTTTGTACAGGCCATCCAGAACTCCGTCCAGTTTCCCATGATCGTCAATATGCTGGTAGTCCTGTTGGTGGGACTGGTCCTGCGGCTCTTTCCGGCCTTTGTGATGGGGGCCTACATCATCAAATCCACCACGGCCAGCGAGTGCATTACCGCGCTGGGCCGGATGCACATTGGGCGGCAGATCACCATTCCGCTCTCCGTCCTGTTTCGCTTTATCCCTACCATGCAGGAGGAGTCGGCCGCCATCAAGGACGCCATGCGGATGCGGGAGGTCCAGTTCGGGACAAAGAAATTCTGGCAAAACCCCGCCGCCCTGATTGAATACCGTTTTATTCCCCTGATGATCTCGGTGGTCAAAATCGGGGATGATCTCTCCGCGGCGGCCCTGACCCGCGGCTTGGATAACCCGGTCCGGCGCACCAATATCACAAAGGTCGGTTTTACTGGCTGGGATCTGCTGGCGGTGCTGATTGCCGGAGCCGCACTGCTCTCCACATACTTTTTCAGTCCGTGGTAAGGAGGTGATACCGTGATCGAATTGAAAGATGTTTCCTTTACTTATGAGAGCGGAGAAACCCAAAATAACCTGAACCATATCAATCTGACAATCCAGGATGGCGAAACCATCCTGCTCTGCGGAGAGTCCGGCTGCGGCAAGACGACGCTGACCCGGCTGGTCAACGGTCTGATCCCGCATTATTACGGCGGGAAGCTGACCGGGCAAGTCCTTTTAGACGGGAAAGAGTTAAAAGACTATCCTCTTTATCAAATCGGGCAACGGGTGGGGTCTGTATTCCAAAACCCAAGGACTCAATTCTACAATGTAGATACGACCAGCGAGATCGTTTTTGGTTGTGAAAACATGGCCCTGCCAGTCCCGGAGATGCGGGAGCGCCTGGAAGAGACTGCCCACAGCCTCAAGCTGGAAAAGCTGCTGAATCGGAGCTTGTTTGCTCTGTCCGGCGGAGAAAAACAGAAAATCGCCTGTGCCTCTGCCGACGCAATCCACCCGGACATCTTTGTACTGGACGAGCCATCCTCCAACCTGGATATTGCCACTATCGAAGATTTGATTGGTGTGATTCGGCACTGGCAGTCCGAGAAAAAGACTGTGATTGTCGCGGAACACCGGCTTTATTATCTCGTTCCCTACGCAGATCGAATTCTTTATATGAAGCACGGAAGTATTGTACGGGAATTTACCGGGACGGAGTTTCAAAAATTATCGCCCGATGAATTGCAGGGGATGGGGCTGCGGGCACTGGACCCATTCCACCTGCCCCCAGAGGCCGCCCCCAAACCGGCCGCTCCGAAATTACATATCAAGGGGTTCCAGTTCTCCTATGAAAAGCACGGCCCCCTCAATGTGGATATTCCAGACCTGACCCTGCCTCAAGGCGAGATCATTGGCATCATCGGAAACAACGGCGCGGGAAAATCTACCTTTGCCCGGTGTCTGTGCGGTCTGGATAAAAAAGCAAAAGGTGTGCTTGAAATGGATGGGACCCCCTATGACGCGAAGCAACGCAGGCATATCTCCTATATGGTAATGCAGGATGTAAACCACCAGCTATTTACGGAAGATGTGCTGGACGAATTGCTGCTCAGTATGGGCGGTGAGGACGAGAAAGCTGACACGGCCCGCGCCAAGGAGATACTGAACAGCCTGGACCTGTTGGACAAAGTAAAGCTGCACCCCATGTCCCTGTCCGGCGGTGAAAAACAGAGGGTGGCGATTGGCAGTGCAATAGCCTCGGACAAAAAGATCCTGATATTTGACGAGCCTACCAGTGGATTGGATTACCGGCATATGCTGGAGGTGTCGGACAACTTAAACCGCTTGAAAGAGATGGGAAAGAGCCTGTTTCTGATCACGCATGACCCGGAACTCATTTATAAATGCTGCACCTACCTGTTGTTCATTCAGGGGAGCAAGGTGCTGTGGCATCGGCCAATGGATGGGGAAGCTGTGAAGCTCTTGCGGGCTTTCTTCTCCCACGAGCAAGAAACAGGTGCGGTCAATGCCTCCTGATAAAAAACTGCACGCTTCCGGCGAGGATTATTTGGAGGCCGTGCTGGTGCTCCAAAAGGAAAAAGGAATGGTACGCTCCGTGGGTGTGGCCCGGTATATGGAGGTGTCCAAGCCCAGCGTGTGCCATGCGGTGGCAACACTAAAGGACGGTGGCTTCCTCACCATGGACGAGGACTTTTCCCTGCGCTTGACCGATATAGGCCGAGAGGTGGCTGAGCAGACCTATGAGAAGCACTGTTTTTTCACCCGCCGGCTTATCGCGGCTGGTGTCGATCCCCAGACTGCGGAACGGGAGGCTTGCCGGATGGAGCACACCATCAGCCAGCGGTCCTTTGAATTGTTAAAAGGGGCGGTGGAGCCGGAATGACCGGTAAGCAGTCAGAAGAAAGGGAGGACCCCGCGTGGGGAAATTGCTGATTTTATCCGTCACCAATGGCGAGGAACAAATTCTGGATAGGATCAAGGACTTCCTGGCGGAAGAGCCTGGAATCGAGGTCGTGGAGCCGCCCGCCGCAAAGCACACCCTCACCATTCCCGGCCTGGAGCTGCACCTGCGCAAGCAGACGGTAAAGTGGCAGGGCCAGCCTCTCCACCTTACGCACCTGGAGTTCTTCACGCTGGCTTATCTGGCCCGGCACCCCGGCTGGATTTTTACACAGGAGCAGATTTACGAGGCCGTATGGCACGAGTTCCCGGAGGACTGCGGCGCGGCCGTGGTCAACATCATCAGCCAGCTCCGCCGGAAGATGGGACCGGGAAACCCGATCCGTACCGTCCCCCACAGCGGCTACAAGTTCGAGCTGCCTTCTGCGGATTAGGTGCGCGGGAAAGAGTAAGTTCAACAATCTATGCAGATTGATTGCCATTTACCTGAAAGAAAATGAGCAGAGGGTACGGGCTTGTAAGTATCATTTATTTCTGTTATCATGTCAGTGTGAACAAATAGGGATCGCCGTAATTCCGGCGGTCCCTATTCCTATGTCCACGGGCTATCGTTTCGTTAGAATAATTGCCCAAAACTTGGAAATAATGATTGCAAGGCGGTGAGGTCATGGCAGAAAAACATCAGGTTGATAAAAGCATCGACGAACTGGTTGATATTCGTGATGTAAAGCTGGATAGCAGCTTGGGACAAGCGGAACGCATCCAGTCATTTCTTCAGCAAATCAAAAATCCCTACTGCTTCAGAGTGGGAGATGTTGTTGTCAATGTGGCCTATACAGAGGGTGGTCCAACCCTAAACGACTGCTTTGCTGATATGCTGTCGCTCCTGTGAGGATTTACCTGAAAATGCGGCTGGACTTTTTTGACCCGCTGTGGTAAACTGAGCATGGACAAAATCAGTGAAACTCCAGTCGTCATGATGGCCTGGCCGTCAATATCTCGACAGGAGCGGTAGCTATGCTAAATGCAGATATGATTTATGAAGCCGCCGACTACCTTAGACTTTCTAAGGAAGATGGCGACTTTTCTTTATCCAATGATAAGCTGGAGAGCGACAGTATTTCCAGCCAACGGGCTATAATCGAACGATTTGTCGCTCAAAATCCGAATATCAAGCTGGTAGCGGAGTTTTGTGATGACGGTTATACCGGAACAAATTTTGATCGTCCGGACTTCCAGAGAATGATGGAAGCTGTTAAGGCCGGTAAAATCAACTGTGTTATCGTGAAAGACCTTTCTCGGTTTGGTCGTGACTACATTGACGCAGGAAAATACATTGAGAAGATTTTTCCTCAGCTCGGTGTACGCTTTATCGCAGTCAACGACAACTACGACAGCTTAAATCATTCCACCGGGGACAGCCTTGTTCTGCCCGTAAAAAATTTCCTGAATGACTCATACAGCAGAGACATCTCCATCAAGGTGCGGAGTAGTTTTGAAAGCCGTCGCCAAGACGGCGAGTTCATTGCCAATTATACAGCTTACGGTTATCTGCGCGACCCGGAAAATAAAAATAAGCTGGTTATAGACGAGGTGGCCGGTGAATATGTGCGCGAGATCTTTCAGTGGAAGATTGAGGGCATGAGCCCTGTCACCATTGCTGAGAAGCTGAACGGCCGCGGGGTCCTGCCACCGTCAGAGTATAAACGCTCCATTGGGATCAAATACAAAACCGCCTTTCAGACCAGTAGCCGGAGCAAATGGAGTCCGAAAGCGGTGATCCGTATTCTGACCAACGAGCTCTACACGGGTGTTCTGATCCAAGGCCGCCGCACAACTCCAAACTATAAAGTAAAAAAAGTTATCATCAAGGACAAGAGTGAGTGGAGCCGTATCGAGAACGCTCATGAGGCGATTATCCCAGCCCGGGAGTTCCAATTAGTGCAGCGGCTGATGCAGGAGGATGGCCGTCGGGCACCAGGCTCCGATACGGTATATCCTCTGTCCGGGCGTGTCTTCTGCGGGACTTGCGGCGCACTGGCAAAGCGGAAATCCGTCTCTTATAACGGGAAAAAATATGCCTACTACGCCTGTCCCACAGCGAAAAAAACGGGAGGATGTGAGGGGCGGAACATTTCGGAGCGAGAGCTGGAAACGGCTGTCCTTACTACACTTCAATCTGAGATCAAACTGATTTTGGATGTAGACCGGGCTCTGGGGCAGGTTGGAGCATTGGCCTGGGAGCGTCGGGAGATTATGCGTCTGGAAGCGGCTATTTCTGCACAGGAAGCTGAAATTGCCAAATATAGAACGCTGAAAACCAGCGTTTACGAGGATCTTCGAGACGGGCTGATCACCCAAGATGAGTTTCTACACATGAAGCAGGACTTTTCTGAAAGGATTTCTTTCATCGAAGATGATATTTCGGGTTTGAAAACAGAGCTGGATGCCGTCCGAGCTGGTCTTGTCAACCAGACGGGGTGGCTGGCTCAATTCCGTCAATATCGAAATCTTGCCAAGCTCACTCGCACGGTGGTCGTCAATCTGATTGACAAAATCCACATTTATCCCGATAAAAAGATTACCGTCACCTTGCTTTGCAAGGACCAACTGACCGATGTGATTGCGTTCCTGCGGGAACAGGTGCAGACACAGCACGCCGCTGAAAAGGAGGCGGGTTGAGCATGGCCAGGAAGAAAAGAGTCCACGCATCCCCCATGCGCCCGGAGATCCAAGGGGCTTTATGGGTCGCCGGGCTTTATGGCCGCCTATCCGTGCTGGACAACGGCAAAGTGGATGGGGAGCCGATTGAAAGCCAGATCGCCATCATAGAGCAGTATGTCGCCGGTCATCCGGAATTGAAGATCGTAGAGCGGTATATCGACAACGGTTATACTGGGACAAATTTTGATCGTCCGAACTGGGAGCGAATGATGGCGGATGTTAAGTCCGGGCGGATTAACTGCATTATCGTCAAGGACCTTTCCCGCTTGGGCCGCAACTATATTGAGACGGGCCGTTTTTTGGAACGGATTTGTCCAAAGCTGGGTATCCGCTTCATCTCGGTGAACGATAACTATGATACGGCGGAGATCAAATCACAGGACGAATTTGCCGCGTCTCTGAAAAATATCGTAAATGACTACTATGCAAAAGATATTTCCCTGAAATCTGGCAGCGCCTTAAAAGCCAAACGGCAAAGAGGAGAATATATCGGTAGCTATGCCCCTCACGGCTATCTGAAAGACCCCTCAAACAAAAACCACCTGATTATCAACCCTGAAACCGCGCCGGTCATCCAGCAGATTTATCAATGGCGCGCCGAAGGGCTCGGATACGGGACAATCACACGAATGCTCAATGAGCGTGGTATTCCATCGCCGGGCCGCTATCGGTTTGAACACGGGATTGTTACCAATAACAACAAAAAAGGCAGCTCTCTTCTGTGGAATCGCCATGCACTCACCGATATTCTCCGCAACATTGTCTATATCGGACACTTGGCTCAAGGAAAATGTACGGCAAGTCTGGCCCGCGGCATACCCGTCCATCGCACACCGGAGTCTGAATGGGATATTGCCTACCATACGCATGATCCGATTATTACCGAGGAGCTTTTCAATCAGGTACAAGAAATCAACCGTTCGCGGGCAGATGCCTATAATGCCAATTATGGAGCCTGCAGCCACCTCCCCAAGGGTGATAACCCCTATCGGGAAAGACTGGTCTGTGCGGACTGCGGGACACAAATGAAGCTATATCGCAATCTAAGCAAAAACCATAAAAAGGCCTACTTCACTTATATCTGCCCCACCTACGAGGAACATCAGGAACTGCGATGCACCAAAAAGACGATACGCAGTAACGCTTTAGATGCCATGGTGTTAAAGACACTGAAAATACAGATGGAGCTCTTTTGCGATGCGCAACAAGTGCTGGAGCGGCTATCAAAGAAACAACCGAAGTTCCCTGCCCATACCGAAGAAAATGAATTGCAGCAGCTCGAACAGCAAGTTAAGCGGAAACAAGGGTATGCGACATCGCTTTATGCCGATTATCGGACGGGGCTTCTGACGCGGGAGGAATACACATTTGCCCGTGGCAAATACCAGGAAGAAGTAGCTGCCTTACAGGGGCGGATCAGCCAGCTCCAAGAGCGGCTTACCCTTACAAGCCAAGTGTCGGATTGTGCTAAAAGCTGGATGGCTCTGATTGAACAATACAAAAGTGCTGAAATCGTGTCCAGAGAATTGGTCACAGCATTTATCAGTGAGATCCGGCTGTCCGCTGACGGCTCCATCAAAGTCTCGTTCTTGTTCCAGGATGAATTATCTCGCATCCGGGCGCACTGCAAGGCTGTGGAAAGCGAGGTGGCATAGCATGACGGATACGCCTGCCGCTTACCTGCGGACTTCCCTGGAGGACTTTAACCGTGCTCATGGCCTTGCCGACCAAAGCCAGTCTATTAGCAACCAGCGGAAGGTAATTTTAGAATATGTTCAGCATAATCCAGAGTTTTCTGAAGTTCAAATCAGAGAGTTCATCGACGATGGGCTGACAGGTACCAACACGGACCGGCCGCAGTTTCAGGCGATGATCGAAGCTGCACGGCGCGGTGAGGTCAAGTGTATCATCGTCAAAGACCTTTCTCGATTTGGCAGAAACTATCTGGATGTGGGCGACTATCTGGAGCACATCTTCCCCTTTTTGGGGGTCAGGGTCATCGCGGTCAACGATGGCTATGACAGCAAACAGTATGAGGGCAAAACCGGCGGGATGGATATTGCCTTTCGCAATTTCATGTACGAAAATTACAGCCGAGATCTTTCCATCAAGGTCCGTTCCGCAATGCACTCCCGCATGAAAAAGGGGCGGTTTGTCAATCATGTTCCCTACGGTTATCAAAAAGCCCCGGGTGACAAGCATTTAATGGTGCCTGATCCAAACACAGCCCCCATTGTCCGCGAGATTTTCCAATCAATCATCAGGGGCAAAAGCACCTCTCAAATCGCAAAGGAATTGAACACCCGCGGTGTGCTTACGCCACTGGCCTATAAACAGCACCGTTTGAAGCCAGCGTGCCAAAATCGGGAGTTGATGTGGTCGCATATCACTGTGCTGAACATCTTAAAAAACGATAAATATACCGGGGTGATGACCAATCACACACGAGAGAGCCGGTATATGCGCGACAAAAACCAGCGCCGGGTCCCCCGCGAAGAATGGATCATCACCGAAAATACGCACGAAGCCCTTGTAACGAAAGAAGAATTTGACGCCGCCCACGCCATGATAAGGGAGGTAAAAAGACCCGAGCGAAAATCTCCCCCCGCCTGTGATACAGTGTTCTATTGCGGGCATTGTGGCAGGAAATTGAGGAAGTCTCATGGCCTTGATACCTATTTCGCGTGTGACACCCAGTTATACCAGGAAAACGCCACCTGCTCAAATATCCGATGGAGCAAAACAGATTTAGAGGCCGTCATGCTGCCGGTCTATAAGGCCCAGTTGTATTTGCTCGGAGAGCGGGCAAAAGAGCTGGCGCTTCAAGGCGACGGCCACCCAAATGAAAACTGGCCAGAGATGGTAGGAAAAATTGATCGTGAGATTGCCGCTTGCCAAGCGCAAAAAGTCCAATACTACGAAGCATACCGCAACGGCGACTTAGATCGGGGGGCTTTTGTAGAACAAAAGGCCGCCCTGGCCATAAGAATTGAACACCTCCAAGGCGAGCGCACGGAAATTGAACTGAAGCGCCAGGCACAACGGACACAGATTGAGGCGCGAGAGTCTGCCAAGCGGGAGCTGTCCCAATACCTTTATGCCACACATCTGGATGGGGCGCTCCTGACGGAGAGTATGTACCAAGCGATTGACCGCGTAAAAGTTTTTAGCAATGAGCGTATTGAAATCCGATGGAAGTTTGAAGACCTGTTTGCGGGACAAGGTTACCGAGAAAGGAAAGCTGTATGAGGGTCGCATTATATATACGAATTGCAAACGACAACACCGGGGATGCGATTTCGTATCAAGAGCAGGAATTGAGGCGCTGGTCAAACGAGCACGGGCATGAGGTTGTAGAGGTTTTCAAGGATAATGCCCCAGGAGTTCTTGCGGAATGTTTTGAACTTCAAAGGCTGCTCGCCCAGCTGGATGCTCACACCTTTGATGGCGTTGTCGTTCGTGGATTGAATAGGCTGGCGAGGAGCTATTACGATTTCCCACAGCTTGCTGATAAGTTTCAGAAAGCCGGAGTTAAAATCATCGTCCCCTATGATACCGACGATGCCTTTGCGGAGTGTGAGACGGGTTTCCATATTTTGAATGCGCTAAAGGCAACCTGGGAACGCGCATGAAGGTAGCGCAAAAATCAAGCAGGAAGCAGCGGTGCAGCGCACCAAAAATTTTATGTTTTACTTGACACATTAGGATGACTTGGGCCGGGTGGTCATCCCCAAGGAGATCCGCCGCACGATGCGTATTCGGGAAGGTGACCCGTCATTGATTACATTGACACGGTGGGAGAAATTCTGCTTTGGCATGCTGGATTTGGCAAAACGGACGGGCTGGAGTGGTACATGATGACGGAAAATAGTTCGGATACCGCGCATATCCACAAGGGCAGGAAACATAGTTAAAAACAGGGCTATCCGTTGTATCGCAACGGATAGCCCTGTTTTTAACTGATACAATGATTTCAGAGAAGGAGGGTATCTATCCTCAAAGAGAGGAGTTGATGAAACGGTATTTCTAATATTTCATTATTTTTATAAGTATTTTTCTGCCATTTTGAAAATCAATCATAACCACCGGCCGTGCCGGTGGTTTGCACAGGCCCCCGTGGGGCCTATTACCAGCAGAGCCTATAGGCTCATAACTGAATTCCCCTTGCACGGAGCGCCCTGCCGCTATTTAAATAGCGGTGGGGTGCTCCTAATATTCATCTCTAAAACTTCTCCCCCTTTCTATCCATCGTTTTTTACTAATTCCTCGCTTCGCTCGGATATTTTTTCTGGGCATAGCTAAAGCTTTTTGGGACCACCGGCTCAGCCGGTGGTTTTCTTTATACAAAAACTGGAGTGGCGCCGCTTACGCTGCGCCACTCCGCTTAAAACTCAATATTTCCTACCATGGGGCTCTTTTTTGTGCTGTCCGCACAATCTGGGGCGGTGCACTCCAGAAGTGGCCCGTCAAAGCACACATCTCTCCGGACAAAGCCCTCATTCCGATCGAAAACGAATCCCCCTGTTAACCGCATGCCGAAATACCTGCCCCTTTTACTTTACTCAGCGCCGCTTTATCTGCAACAAACACAACATTAGAGTGGAACTGTAATACAGAAGCCGGAACCTTTCTGGTTACCGCACCGGTGACCGCCTTATATAGAGACTCCGCCTTATCCGCCCCACTGCCACCATTAAAATTCGGCGGGCGCTTAAAATACTTTTAATCCCCATGCTCAGTGTTCGTCCAAATTCACCGAATGAACCCCAGCAATAGACAAATCTTCACTTTCTTTCCACTTTATCCACTGCTAATACAGTCCCACAGGGGTAGAACCTGTCACCAGGCCCAGCACTCAGGCTTTAGGAACACCCCGGTCCGCCAGAAAACCAGTTGCTCCGCGGCTCATAGTTTGATAATCCGCAGTAAGTAAGACATCCTGCGCTATTTTTTCAACACTCTCCGATAATTTCTTCCAATAGCATCCCACAATTCCAGAGGATCTTTAGCCGCAACGGATGTCCCAAGGCCTCCACGGTAGGTCCAGGTACCGAGTCGATCTACCCCCAGAGATTCATACAAATCAACGGCTCGATCTACTTGAGAAAAGTCCTCCGGCCGATTGTTATAGCCCATCAGCCAACGCTCTGATTCTTTTCCGTACTTTTTTGCCATTGCTACGGTTCGCTCGGTAATTTCACGGAAGAAAGTCTCCGGCAATGTCCAATTAATGATCGTAGTGGAGAACACATCGAAATAGGGGCATGCCGCAACCATATCCCAGTTATCATAACCACGCATCTCAGTAACGTAGTAGCTATTTAAAGTTGCATGGACACAGCAGGTAATTTCTAACACAGGATTATATTCCTTTAACGCTTTTGAGACAATCTCTAAGGTTTTCAATGCCTCCCTCCATCGGAACTGCTTCACATCATCGTTCATAAATTTAGGCATCTCATATCCATAATAGTCCTCGAATTTTTTCATACATTCAGGACAGCGGCAAGCCCAATCGTCTCCTGCACCTCCGGTGATGGATGCATATGCTTTTGGATATGCATAATGCGGTTCGTCCCAGAAAAAACCATCCACTTCAGTTTCACGGGCCAATTTCATACACAAACCAGTAAAATAATCGCGGAAAGAATTTGTATTAAAGCAGGCTGCATTAAGTACTTCTCCTGTATAAGCTGACACCTGCCGATGATGAATATTATTCTGCAAAAATAAACTAACCTGCTCACCACCGAAATATTTCCCAATTCCCCAGGTATCCGCCAATACTCTCAGCCCCATCTCATGAGCCTTTTTTATAATCGCGTTGATATTGGGGAACCAAAAGTCCATATCAAATTCTGTCAGCGCTAAGATCACTGTATCGCATCCATGATCCAGCATCTCCTGAAAATCCTTTTCTGCGTGTTCTACATAGTTAATGCCGTAATAGCTGACGGCAGTATGTTTGATAGCCATGTTATTCCCCTCACTCATTCATATAAATAGGCTTACCAGAAGCAACAGAATCGTAGCAGCGAACCATCGCTTCTACAGTTTGACGGTGCCATTTCAGATTGATTTTCGGTTGTTTATTGTTCAAAATACAGTCGCAAAATTCGTCCATCATGCCAATCCATTCGTCAAAGTAAGTATATTGGACTGCATAACGGTTATTCGGTCCGCCGCAATAACTATCATTTGGTCCAAAGCAGTCTGCCTGTATCACACCCTTAGTACCGACAATGGAGAAATTAACTTCCATACGCTTGGGATGGAGGTCCCAATCAACCGGCAGCTTTGTCTTTGCTTCGTGGCGAGACCATGAGGGGTCAAGCAAAAATTTACAGCCGTTTTTCATACGCCCTGTAACAAAAATCACATCTTCCTCTTCGATGTCTCTAATATTATCTGCAACCTCGGCAAACACATAGTCATAGTCGCTGCCGGTAACCCAGCGCAACATGTCAAAAATGTGAGGATGGTCGCTAAGCGCACCGCCGCGGAAACGCTTATCGCCTGGCTTAAGAGGCACTCGCTTCCCATAAGATATCTCAGGATCTCCCTGCCAAGGAAATGCCCAGACGGGAGAGAGCGTGATGTTGGTTGCGTTAAATGAGATAATCTCTCCAATTGCACCGTTGTGTACTAACTCTAGTACACGGGCACAAGTGGGGTTATAGTGCATCTCTAATTCTACTTGGCACAGCACATCAGCCTTTTCCACCATCTCAATCATTCGGTCATACTCTTCCAAATTAAAGGTAGGCACTTTCATAGAAAGCATATGCTTGCCATATTTGCAGCACAGCTCCATGTCTCCATAATGGCGGAAGTTCTCACTGGCAATAATAACACCATCAATTTCGGGGTGTGCTTTGAGCATCTCCTCAGTTGACATATAAATCGGAATGTCGTAGCCGTAGGCTTTAAAGTTTTCCGCAACCTCCTCTGTGGCGCAAGAAACAGCTATCCAATTGATCTTTTGATTATCATGCAGCGTCTGGTAATATTTCCGCACATGGGCATGTGTCAAGGACGCAATGGCAAGATTTACCTGTCTCATATCTTAACCCTCCACCGGTGTATATTGCAAACTCTTGCTGGATATCATTGTAGCCTCATACACCTTTTCCACATGTTGATAATCGACACATACTGTTTTGATGCGATTGATATCTGATAGAGCCCAGATCATAAACCTGATGCAGTCGGCCTGCGTATTGTTCATGCCATAAAGCTCAAAGTCAATTTCATTATAGACTTCAGTTTCGCCCCCCTTGAGAACATAGATTGGATATTGTACCATCTGAGTATCTACAGGAAGATCAGATGCAACACCGGTACGGGCTACTACCTCATGCAATAATACGGGCTGACTTCCATCCGGAGAAAACCCTACTTCCATGCTCACCTTAACATTGCTTTCCGAGGACATAATGCAATTTGTGTATACTTCCCCGCTAAAGTCAGCAAACACTCGGTTCACCTTACTCCGAGTCACAAACTCGAAAAGGTCTGTTTCAAACACCAGGATATCTTTTAAAGTATGGGTAAACTCACCATGGGGAACGATATGATGTATCCTCACAGCAAGCGCCGGCGTAATCATTTTCCGGTCCAACAGTCCGCGCAATTCAATATAGCGGCGCTGGGCCTGCCAATGGAACATCGGGACATTCACAAATCCCTCATATTCGAATTTCCGGTCAAAATCATAAAAAAAGCAATATTTCCCTTTGTCACAGGAAACTTTTACTGCACCCTCCACCAGTTCAACCGCTATGTCTTGAGCGGCAGAATATTTATCTGCCAATTCTTTAATCTTCTCAACAAAGTTTCCGTCCATTGAGAGGCCCCCTCCTATTAGAGCATTTTGATCCTGCCGCGATATTTTTCAAGATTCTTCTGATTAAATTCATCTCCGCCGGGCACATTAGCACTGCGCCAAAAAGGCGGCTCAATCCCTCGGCTCAAGCAAACCTTTGCACACTCAATTTCCAATCGATGAACGATATAGAAATCTGTCATGTTAGAAATCGGGCCAATGGGAGTCTCAAATCCATCCAGCTTTACTGCCGTATCACCTAAAGGATTGTAGTCATCAATGCAAACATCTGCAAAATCATTGAGATTCTTTTTAGATGGATGGCGCAATTCATAATCAGCAGGAAGTCCTTTTTGCCATGCAACAGAAGAAACTGCAATAATCTTTGCCCCGCGCTCCTTAGCCTCCATGGCTGCATCGATGGTCGCCGGATTAATTCCAATATTGTGGAAGATAATTAGTACATCATCCTTTCGCAAATTATAATAATCCATAATGGCTCTGCCATAATTAACGCACCGCTCCAGAGCCAGATACTTCTGCGCCTGATTAAAAACAGACAAGCCTGTCTCCATACAGGGATTGATATTGCACAGGCCTCCAGCTCTAAAGAACATCTCTCCCACAGGCAACGTTGTGTGCCCTCCGCCGCCGTAAACATTAATCAGCTTATCCTGTTGGACTGCATCTGCCATTAATTCAGCGGCTGCTTTAATATTCTCATATTGTTCACTCTCAATTTTGTTGAGCAACTCTACCACCGCAGGCAGATAACCATTCGAGTGATCCATCATTATAATTCCTCCATTTCTCGTGGGTGTACTGGTTTAAAGTTTAACTTCACCTGCTGTTTTGTTGGCAATCCGGGCATAACATAAGGCTCTCTTACACTGAGCGCAGCCACATTAATCGCATATTCTACCGCCTTTTCCAATGACGATCCTGACATCAATGAAACAGCAAGCGCGGCGTTAAATGCATCTCCTGCACCGGTAGTATCTCGAGCTCGGCTAGGCAAGGCAGGAAAACTTATCGTCTGTTCTCCGTCGATTAGCAAAGCTCCACCTCTTCCCAGGGTCACAACGGCCCGGCATATCCCCTTTGCGCGAAAGAGAGCCGGTAAGTGGTGTACACAATTTGCCGGTTCTCCTAATAAAGAAATAGCTTCAGAATAATTGGGTGTGATTAAGAAAAATTTCCGCAATAATTCCATATCTATCTTTTGTGCCGGGGCCGGATTTAAAATAGCTGGAATTCCATATTGCTCTGCTAATTCCAAAACCGCCACATTGCAGTCCATCGGGTACTCATTGTTGAGCAGAAGGAGATCACTTTGGGCAAAAACCTCTCTTTTTTCCCGGATAAACTCAGGTGTCATCTTGCTGGAGGCTCCCTGGTAAACTGTCACTCTATTCTCTCCTACGCAGTCAGTTAAAACACAAGCATAGGCCGTTCTGGATGAGGCATCCACCTGTGCAATTGGGTAAACCCCTTCCTTCTTTAAAAACTCCAGGCATGCAGTGCCTTCGCCGTCCTGCCCGACACAGGTAAAGAATGAGACTTCTGCCCCTAGCCTGGATGCTGCCACAGCTTGATTAAAACCTTTTCCTCCCGGTTCACTATGTAGACTTTTTGCATGAATAGTCTCTCCGGGGACGTGAAAATGGTCTACTTCAAGAAATACCGATTGACCGCATAAACCCAGTACTGTTAATTTCATAATCCATTCTCTCGTCCTACAGATATTTGATTCGATCTTGATAACGGTTGATCAGCGATTGATTATATTCACTGCCGCCTGGGATATTTCCGCTCAGATAGATCGGCGGTACGCCGCCTTCTTGCAGCACATATGCAACAGCTTCTGCTAAGATACTGTTTAGAATAAACACTCCTGTTATGGTAGAAACAGGGGCAAATCGTACCGGCAGCCCCTCTATTTCCAAACAGGCATCTCCCATAGGTGCTGCATTGTCTACGCAAATCTGACATACCTGCTGCAAATGCAAACCATAGATGTTACGTGGTTGTTGGTCTAAGTAGGCATCGGAAGCGATCCCAATAACCGGAATTCCCTCGTTTTTCGCTTGGGCAGCTACTTCGACTGGTACGCCATTAATCCCCGAAGTGGAAACGCAAATTAACACATCTTTTTGAGAAAATACACACTCTGACAAAATCTGCTGGGCAAGTCCGCTTCTTTTTTCCATCTGGCTGCTGAGGCTGGCGCTCTGATGCAGCATCAATGGTTGGTAAAAAATCGGACTGACACAAGCAAAACCGCCTGCCCGGTAAAACGCCTCTTCAGACAATATGTGAGAATGCCCGCATCCAAATATATAGATTAGTCCATCTGCCAAAATAGACTTTCCTACCAATTTGGCTGCTTGAACAATTTTTTTGCACTGGGTATCTGCAATTTTATTAATAGATTCGGTCAGTATTTTGGCATATTGCTCTACCATCATGTCTTTACCCCTCTTTTGTAAATACCTTTCCAAGATCTTTGACATAAGCAATCTGCAACTCTGTGAGGGGAACACGGGGAGAGTTCGATTCTGCGGTATCCTCTCTTTCCACTAAAAGCACCTTTGCATCTTCTGAGAGAATGGGACTGTGCCAGACTCCTTTATGAACAGTGTATATTTTTCCCTGTTCCAATGGATGAAGGCAAATGTTTTTTGGCGCATCTGTACCGTCAGCAAGATAGATCATCGCTTTACCCGATAAGAGAACAAAACATTCGTCTGTCAGAGTGTGCTTTTGCATGTTCACTGTTTGCTCCGGACAAAGGCGTGGTATATGGTTTAAAATTGACACCAGAAAGTCTCCACAGTGGACCATCGCACCAATGCCCTTCCCACTATAGGCTGCAATAGAAATTAAATCTTTCATTTTCAAATTCCTTTTAATCCACACCGTACATTAGATTCGGTATAAAAGTGGAAAATCCCGGCACATAGGTAATTAGTAACAACACCGCTATCGCAACACCGATAAATGGCCAAATCTCTTTAATCATTTCTGATGTCTTCATTTTTAACAAACCAGAAACCATAAAAATGTATGTACCAAAAGGAGGTGTAATGGCAGCCAATCCCACGTTGAAACACATCATTAATCCAAAATGAGTAATATCAATTCCCAATGCACGGACAACGGGGGCCAACAAAGGTGCAATAACAATCATAACTGCCATAGCATCCATGAAGCATCCCACCAGCAAGAACAAGATGTTACAAAGTAGAAGGAACACCCATTTGTTATCTGTCAAGGAAAGCAATAATTGAGTAAGCTGAGTTGGAATCGTTTCCCAGGACATATAGTAGCTAAATAGGTTAGCTGCGCAGAGGATAAGCATGACGGGAGCAGTAGAATTTACTGCCTCAGTAAGAATCTGCGGTAACTTTTTGAGTTCCAGTTTGCGATAGACAAATTTTCCTACCAGAAGAGAGTAAAAGCCCATCAGCACGCCGCCTTCTGTTGGAGTGCATACGCCAAAACGCAAAGCCATAATCAATCCAAAAGGTAAAAATAGTGCCCATGCTGCTTCGAGAAACAGCTTAAACAACTGACCAATGGGCATCATCTTCTTTCGCGCACCAACATAACCGCGTTTTTTGGATATATAGTAGTTTAAAATCAAAAATGCCACTGACAGTAAAATGCCGGGGATGTATCCTGCAGCTAGCAGCCGCCCTACAGAACACTCACACATACAGGCAAACAGGATCAGGTTGATTCCCGGTGGAATAATAGGCGTAATACATGCAGTTGCTGCCGTGATAGCTGCGGAATATTGCTTGCTGTAACCATATTTTAGCATCTCTGGAACTAAAACTTTACATTCCATGGCACAATCAGCAGCACCAGAACCGGAAATACCACCCATTAGTGTCGAAATCAAAACATTTACATGGCCTAAGCCGCCAGTTAAATGGCCCACCAGCCCGTCTGCAAATGCCATCAGTTTTTCTGAAATACCAGAATAGTTCATAATGGCACCGGCTGTGATGAAAAACGGAATAGCCATTAGAGACTGAGACTCACAACTGGCCAACATCTTTTGTGCAATGACCGTAGCACTCATATACGGATCTGCAAGAAAGTATGGAATGCATACCATCATCATGGCAAATGCGCATGGAACACCCATAAAAAATAAAACCAGGACACCAATTACAGGCCACAGCGTCATGTTCTATCCTCTCCTTTCTCAACCCGGTCGCGACTAAAGATTTCCTGGCTAGCTTCTATCAAATTCTGATCTACTGTCTCTTCCTCATAAGTGTTTTCGTAACGTTTCATATAGGCATCTTTATCCCGGAAAGACTGAATGAAAAAATAAACAGCGTAAATGCTCATACTTAAGAAGCCAAGCGGCAAAGCTGCATCCATAATCTTGTAAGACCATCCTGAATAATTAAAAACCTTTACCGCATTTCGGAATAGATCATATCCCAGGTAGGTAACAAAGATAAACATAACGGCGAATATTAAATTTGTAATCTGGCGAACTAACATTCGGATTCTAGCAGGCAATTTATCCAAAATGATATCGATACCAAAATGGAGATTTCTCTTATATGCAGCTGCTCCTCCCACAAAAGTTACATAGGCTAGACAAATCACTGCCAGTTCATCTGTCCAAGAGGTCGGACTTCTAAAACAATAGCGCATAATGACATTGAAGAAAATAGCGCACATCATAATTGCTAGCGCGGTAGAGGCAATAATCTCCTCAATATGAAGAATTACCCACTTTATTTTTTTCATCTTTCCACCCCGATAAAATCGCTCTTTCATGAAAGCAGGGGGAGAGGATTTCTCCCCTCCCTCCCTACTTTCATGCTCTTTTATTTATTAGTCAATCAAGTTTTCTCAGCCAGCAGAGGCAGCCTTGATTTCATCCAAGACACCGTCCCGCAGCCCAAGAGTAACCGCAGCCTCAGCTGCAGCTTCCTGCATAGCTGCAATGTCCTCTTCAGAAGGATCCACAATAGTCACACCGGCTTCTTTAAACATCTGAATATACTCTTTGTTGCTCTCTGCACACAGCTTGGTATATTCTTCACCGCCAGCGGTTATTTCTTCTTCGACAACCGCTTGATCTTCAGGAGAGATTTGGTTCCAAATCTCTGTAGAGGTACCTAAACAAGCAACGGCATATGTATGATTAGATGTAAAGGCGTATTTAGCAACTTCCTGCACAGAATAATCGGACAATGTAGCAAATGGAGCTTCAGCCCCTTCAATTACACCAGACTCAATATTTGTGTATACTTCTGCAAAGGGAATGCCGGAAACGGGAGAGGCTCCCAGAGCATCAAACCAAGCAGTATAGGTCTCGGTAGGTACTCGAATCAACATACCTTCCATATCGGCCACAGAGTTAATTGGCTTTTTGGACATCACAACGCGAGGAGCCGCTGCCCAATTCATACAAATCAAATGAATATTTCCATTAGTTTTCATCTCTTCTACCATGGACTTCCACATATCGGAATTATTAAAATTACTAATCTCTTCAGTAGAACTGAATGCAAACATACTATCCAACGCAGTCAAATCCTCACACCCATAAGGGGCCCAAGAAGAGGCCGAAGTGGAAACAACCATGTTTCCACCCATTGTAATCTGCTCGATACAGTCATTAATGGGGCCTAACTCGTTCGACCAATGGGGTTCCACAGTCACCCGACCTTCAGTTCTCTCCTCGATACGCTCTTTAACGCCTTCCATCACCTGAGCAGCCTGACTCTCAGGTGCTTCAGAAAAAGCAAAACGAAGCGTGATACTTCCATTTGTGGTATTGCTGTTCTCTCCACCCGAACTTCCTCCGCTGGAATCACCTGTAGATCCGCATGCACATAGGCCGAGTGTTAATGCAAGAGTTAGTGCTAAAGCAAGTGTTCTTTTCATATTGATATCTCCTTCCTTAAAATTTTACTCTCAATTTCTATTCTTTTTGCCTATTTTATATTTTGATTTTGCTACACCACATATATAATGTCAATAAATTTCTTATTGTGAAATTTTAAATATATTCATAGTAAAGAAAATTATCACAATCAATTTTTAACACCCCTTTGCTCTTATGATATCTTGCATATTCAAGCCTGATACTGTACAATCAATTTAAATTGTTCACTATCGATTGAGGTGGTTTTATGATTCAGTCTGTGAAAAAGGCGATGGATATTTTGACCGTTTTATCTGCAACGCCTGAAGTTCCAATTCCGTTAGGTGAACTTGCAGAAAGGACCAATATAAACAAATCCACCTGTGCACATATTGTAGATACTTTATGTGAGTCTTTTTATGTTGAGCGTGTCTCTCGTAAAGACGGTTACCGTCTTGGCCCCTGGGCCTATATGCTCTCCCGATATGGCCACTATAAAAACAGTCTGGTGAATTTATCAAAACCTGTACTAAAATGGCTTCATAATAATTCTGATGCCTCAGTTTTCATATCTGTCATTTGTAATGGAAAGAAATATATTGTTTATCATATTGATTCAGTAAATTTACTTCCAATGAGCGATGGAAATATCATTCAGGGGTATTTGGAAACAACTGCAAGTGGCCTCCTTCACATGGCAAACATGGATAAAGAGGCACTGATTCACACACTTAACCGGCGGAAACGAGCTGGAGAAGCGGGAATAACAACGATTACACCACAATTTCTGAAGTTTTTAAATGGGATACGCACAAACGGCTATTGTTTCTATTCCCCGAATGATCCCACTATCTGTTCTCATGCATTTGCAGTAAACAATGGAAATAAGGTAGTAGCGGCTTTGGGGATCGTATACTCATCAGAAAAAGACTCTGATTCTTATCACTCTAAGATTTATCGCCTGGGACACATTGCTGCATCTGAACTCAGCCGCCGGCTCAGCCAGAGCCAGGCATAATTGCCGTTCAATATTATATTTCAAATAGCCATTGTACAATTTAGTCTCTGAAATTCTGATATCAAATTTAGCACAGGGATTTTATTTATCGATTAAAGGAGCCGCCTATGATTCGATATACTGCTAAGATGGAACATAACAGCAAGACCATTGAAAAACTTGTGGAAACTCAGCAGCGAGTGTTCCAGTTTGGTCAAAGAGTCGGCTATATGCTGATAAGTGCTCTGTTGATTATATATGGCTTATATGCTGATAAAAGTATGTATACTTCTTACTTAGCCTTATTTGCAGGGTGTGTTATGGTTACAGGGCTCAGCTTCAATACAAAAAGGCACGCCCAAGCCTTGGTCAAACAGATGGAAGGAAATTTCCCAAAATCTAATTACACATTTACTGATCAAGGATTTACTGACTACTCTGAAGGAGATATCATCCCCTATCAAAAGCTATATCGCTTAGTTGAAGATCAGAAGTACTTATACTTATATGTCAATAAACAGTCTGCCTATATGGTAGACAAAAGCACCGTTTTACGCGGAACTCCTTCAGATTTAAAAAATTTTTTAAGCTCAAAAACTGCTTTAAATTGGACTCGACCCAACTCCTTACTGAACTTTAGCTTTCTTAAACTCTTTCGAGAAAAAGAGGCAGAGCGGAAAAGCAGTTATCAAGGCCCTCGTTTGAAGTAAAAAATAAATTTTTATTATGAAGGTATCCCATCAAAAGGACAACAAAAAGCGATTTAGTGTATTAACATATCTTTTTCAGAGTGTCTAATCGTAAGCGTCAAACGAAATAAAAACACAGAGGCGGGGGACATCCTCCGCCTCTGTGGCCTAATGGATCAGGTATGTACAGTGCAATGCTGCCCAGGATAGATTTTTCTGGCTTTTTTGTAGCCTTTCCAGCCAAGATGCTGGCCGCAGCGGTCGCAGAACGGACATGAATTCACGCTCCACGGTTATGTGGCATCTGGGGCAGACATAATAGGCATTCCCATCTGGAAAAACCATCACTTCCGTAACAGGCATTTGGAGTCGGTGGCTGGAAAGGAGCATTAGGAGATTCCAGAACAGAACTGGAGAGAACGCAGCTTTTTGCTGAGTGATCCTCATGTCTGCACCCGCCCCCTGTTGCAGGATGCTCCTCTCAATAGGTATTGGGTGCTCATGGCGAGGAATGTGGAAGCGCAGGGCTGCTGGGTAAGCGGGCGGTAAGCCACGCGTTCCAAAAGGGGGCGGTTATTCTCCCAGATCCGGGAGACAGTCATGCGGATATTCCGTTCCACGGCTTTCCAGTTGGTATCATACCGTTTGCCACTTCGGGGTAAAGCCATTTTGTTGCCAGCGTGAGTCTCTCTTGCTGCTCCATACACAAGGATATGGCATCGGCGTTTTTGAAGAAGCTGGTGTAGTTGGCAGTCACACCAAGCCGGTACAGCAGATCGCGGGCATCCCCTCTATAGATAGGGCCATTTCAACGCTCCCCATACCAGCCACCCCTTTCGCTCTGAAACTGCAGATTTTCTTGAAATGCCACCCACAGTGCCAGCATCAAACAGGTGAATTCTTCATCACTAAATTCCAGCGCATGCGCCGAGTACAAGATGGTGAAAAAGGCGGGCAGATGTTCATAGCATTCCGCTTGCTGGATACAGTTTCGGCTGCGGCCAATGAGATTTTCAAGGACGGTCTGGGATATGTTCTGTGTCTTTCTTTTGCTGTAGAGCATTTCGTCCAGTACCCGGGTCATATTTGGGTACTCTGTGCATGTATTGTCAAATTTTAGCATAACAACACCTCCTCAGCAAGAGTATATCGTAATAGCTAAAAATCGTCTGCTAATCCGAATTGGCATTTTGAGAAATGTCGAATTTTGTGTAAACGCCCTGTATTTTGTCTCCCTTCCACCGTACTGTTCACAAATTTGGTAAAAGAAGGACAGACCCGCATATACGAGTCTGTCCCAGTTCGGTCATTTTCTGTTTTCAGAATCGCTTCTGCTCACCTCCGGCGCATTCGTCGGCAGCAACTGTTCAGCCCGTCCGGGACCGGAGGCCGTCATAACCGATGAGCTCTGCAGCACCCACATCAGATAGCGGTACGGGTCCAGCCCGTTCTCCTTCGCCGTCTCAATCATGCTGAATATAATCGCACTGCCATGGGCCCCGTTGGGCGTGTTGGCAAACAGAAAGTTCTTCTTGTCCATTACAAATGGCTTAATACTGCGTTCCGCCCGGTTGTTGGAGATCTCCAATCTTCCGTCTTCCAGATACCGGATCAGCCATGGCCACCGCTCCCGCAGATAGTGCAGCGCCTGGCCAAAAGCAGACTTCGGTGGAGCCTTTTTTGTTTCAGACCATGCCAACAAGGCGTCAAAAATCGGTTTTTCCCGTTTCTGCCGCTGTTTGTATCGTTCTTCTGCCGTTAAACCGGCAAACTCCTTCTCCAGCGTAAACAGGGCGTGCAGTACCGCTGTCCCTCCAACGCCGTACCATCGGCCTGCTCCTGCTTTGGCAGAGAGTTCACCGCTTCGTCAAATTTGCGCCGCGCATAAGCCCAGCAGCCTACTACGCGGGTCTGCTCCGGCAGGCTGTAGTAGCCGGGATACCCGTCCGCATGAGCACATCCCGCTGTACCAGCCGTTTGTGCAACTCCCCGTATACCGGCTTCAGCCAGTCCTCCGCTGCCCGTAAAATCCAGTTGGACATGGTCTGCCGGGAAATTTTCACGCCCTGCCGGTTCCATTCCTGCTCCTGCCCGTACAGTGGAGAACCCATTACAAACTTCTGCACCATAATATGGGTAATGGCTTCTGCTGAGGCATAGCTTCCGGAGATGACGGGAGCAGGCTTCTCTGTCTTTACCACCGGTGTCTCTATGTTTTCTTCCTTGCAGCGCTTGCAGGCATATGTATAATACCAGTCCTCCCGGATCTTTACCTGGGCGGGGATCATAACCAGAGAACGCCGTACCTTTTTGCCAATCTCTACCATGGTATCGCCGTAGGACGGACATTCCAGTTCTTCTGTGCTCATTCTGTGCTCCACAATTTCAACGGGAACATCCACCGGCAGAACTTCTTTCAGTCTGGAGGAGCGTTTCTGTCTGGTATGGGCGGCAACTATTGTTTCCTTTTTCTCCGGTGCCGACAGCTATGCTTCTGCCTCGTTAAACAGAAGGCTCAACTGCTCATAACTATCTTCATCCAGTTGTTCAGGAGACGAGCCGAACTGCTTCTTACGGGACAGCTGGATCGCCTCCATAAGCTGCTCTACCTGCTTTTCAAGCGCAGAGATCCGCTCGCCCTGCGCCTGAAACCTCTTGTATTCCGCACGAGATATGGTCACCATTTCCGTGCTGTTTGTCGTCGTTTTATCTCATTTTTCATGGATAAATTATACCATGAAATCGCTCAAAAGTCCAATGTTTTCAATGGATTGCGCCGCTTTTCCACACTCAAACCATGCTTAGCCCAACCATCGGACGGTGCGCCTTCGGCTGCTCTATTTTTAGCCCCTCCATAAGCCTCCTAATATGTTGTTGGCGTGCCCCCCCGTTGGCGGCACCATTCCCGCACGGACATCCCACTGCTCTGGTACTCCTGTATTGCCAGCCCCCACTCCTGCATCTGCCTGATGCTTCAGTTCACTGCTCGTCATACAGTTACACCGCCTAAAGTTAATAGTGGTGGAACGTTTTGATCCGTTCCACCACTATTTTCTTACACCTGTCTACCCGGTCCCATGTTTGACGCTTACCAATGAGGATGTATTTCAGGGTGAAGTAAGTTAAGGAGAACCGGCTATGAAAGGGGGATCGTGCGCCCTCCGCAGCCTCAAAACGATCTGGAATAGAATAAGGACATGAATGAAACCGTAATTGCTCATGGGAGCAGTTGCGGTCTTTTTTGTCCTAATGTACGGAAAGAATCAGAAGAATGACAGATAGACAGCAGATTGAGTTGAACTGCTATAAGGCGGCCAAAGGGGGGTCTATCATGGTCTTTGCAAAGATTCGTGATTTATACTAAAAATAAAAATTTTTCTGAATTTTGGTTCTCACCACCCCCTCCTTAACGGTAAGGAAAGTGAGGGAAGAAATATCGTGAACAAGAATACCGTGTTTGAGCGATGCACTGCGAAGCGAAAGAAGCTGCCCTCAACAACAAAGGGCAACGAACTCAGAAAGGATGTGGAACAGTTGAAACCAAATTTGAAGCTGATCTCCATGAACGAGATCCAGACGGAGGAGGTGGCGTGGCTCTGGTATCCCTATCTGCCCAGAGGAAAACTGACTATCATTCAGGGGGACCCAGTGGTACTGGCGGATCCCAGCGCAAGGCTGTAAGGATGTAACGGTCTAAGGGCTTTGCACCCTTGCAGTCTTCCTTCTCTGCGAATCGTTGCTGCGAGTGGAACGCGGCCCGCCGATGGAGATCCCTCCTCCCGACCGGGGCCCCCGGTGAAACTCAGCGAATGCGGTTTCGCTGGGGAGAGTAGGAAGCACGGAGCGAGGGAGCTTTCGACCTCGATCGGAAGCGACAGATGCGCAGTCGCTTCCGACGTGGGGCAATCAGAGCGCCTGTCCGACGTTGTCGGACTTGACACCGCCGGGAACCGGCGGATTCCGGACAGAAGCTCGGACCCACTGCGTCGACAGCAGATCCATTGATGGGGACCGAAAAACGGAGGTACAGCATGAAACAGAAAAAGGACAAACGGATCACGATCCGGCTCACACCGGAACAGTATGATGCGATACAGGCAAAAGCGGAAACCGCGTAGATGTCGGTGGGGACGTATGTGCGTACGGCGGCTCTGCGGCACCGGGTGGTCGTCGTCGATGGCCTCCAGGAGTTTACTCATGAGCTCAAGGGCATCGGACAGAACTCCAACCAGCTGGTGGATACTGAGCAACATGGGCAAGATCAAGGACGTCCATCTGGACGAAACGTGGCAGGCTCTCGCAAAAATCTATCTGGAATTGCAGGCGCTGGCAGAACGGGAGGTCCGCTGATGGCCACGGTCACCTTCATCAAGTACCAGAAGCAGTCCGCGGGAACGCTCCATGGCGTGGCGAGATATGTCTCCCAGAAGCAAAAGACCGCTCAGGAGGACGGGCAGCAGTTGGTCAGTGGGCAGAACTGCACACCGCAGTTGGCTGCTCAGGAGTTCCTTGCCACCCGTCAGATACACTGGAAGGACGGCCCGGTCTGGTTCTATCACTATGTCCAGTCCTTCTCGCCGGAGGAGAATATCGCCGGAGCGCTGGCACATCAGACGGCGCGGGAGGTAGCCCAGCTGCGGGCGGCAGTACGACAGGCTGGGAGAAAGAGATCTCTATCTCACTGCCCGGTTTGGATACGGCGCTGTCCGTGCTGGCCTGGCTGGCGCTGCTCCTGCTGGGGGCCATGATGGGCATGGTGGTCTTGCGGACCATCTGGTTCGGCTTGGCCGCAGTCTGGAACGCGGTCAGGGTGCTGATTCCGTAATGGACGGTACCACCATGCACCACCGCTCCGACCGCAAGACCTTGCGCAGAGAACAGGAAAAGAAGATCGCCCTCGGTCATAAGGAGGACGATCATGAGGAAGAACAGACTTGGCAGCAGACCATGTGAATATTTTCCGCAGAACGCAGGAAAATATTGGAGAGGAGATGATGCCCCATTGCAGATGACCATCAATGAAAACAGTAAGATCGTAGAGCTGTGGCTGACCCGGGCGGAGAAGGCGGACGCCGCCGTGCAGGAGGCTCTCAAGCCCATCTACCAGAAGTATAAGGAGCAAAAATATCTGGTGGCGGTATTCCTGTCTGGTGAGGAAGAACTCTATCCACAGACCCGGGACCTGCTGCTCTATAACCGGCGGAGATCAGCGGAAAAAGCGGTCCAGCAGCAGAAAGTGGAACAGCCGGTGATGACCATGTGAGAGACACGAGGGGGCGGCAAAATGCCGCCCCCCGTAGTTCTGTTTTGCTTGCAATTTCCCGACACGCAGTGTACAATGTTATCCGAAATAAGAAGGCAAGATAGAAACTATATTGGTGAAAGGAGAATACGATGGGACAACATCCAGCCCCACAGGGAGAGATCCTGCTCTACGAAAACGGAGGCGAGAAGGAGTTTGTCAGCGTGGTGTTCAAAGGCGAGACCTTCTGGCTCACCCAGAGCGGCATGGCGGAACTGTTTGACTGTTCCACAGACAACATCTCCCTGCACTTGAAAAATATTTATGCGGAGGAGGAACTAACCCCGGAGGCAACTACCGAGAAAATCTCGGTGGTTCGTCAGGAGGGCTCACGGCAGGTCCGCCGCACCCTGGATCACTACAACCTGGATGCCATCATTGCAGTGGGCTACCGGGTCAACTCCAAAAAGGCCACCCGCTTCCGCCAGTGGGCTACCAAAACGCTGAAAGAGTACATCCAGAAGGGCTTCGTCCTCAACGACGAGCTGATGAAGAACGGCCGCCCCTTCGGCAGGGACTATTTCGACGAGCTGCTGGAGCGTATCCGGGAGATCCGGGCCAGCGAGCGCCGGGCCTATCAGAAGATCGCCGATGTGTTCGAGCAGTGCAGCTACGACTACGACAAAAACAGCGAGACCACCCGTGCCTTCTACTCCTTCGTCCAGAACAAACTCCACTTCGCCGTCACCGGCAAGACGGCGGCGGAGCTGATCGCGGAGCGGGCCACCTTGGACAGCCCTACCATGGGCCTGACCACCTGGAAGGGTGCGCCGGACGGAAAGATTTTGAAAAGTGATACCCTGGTGGCAAAAAACTACCTCAACGAAAAGGAGATGTCCCGCCTCAACCGTCTGGTGACCATGTTCATCGACTACGCCGAGCTGATGGCGGAGGACGAGCAACTCATGAGCATGGAGGATTGGCTCCACGAGACAGACCGATTCCTCACCAACAACCGCCGCAATGTGCTGGAGGGCAAGGGACATATCTCCCGGGAGGCGGCGGTGAAGAAGGTCAGCGACATCTATGCCCAGTTCCGAAAGAAACAGGATGCAGACTATATCTCCGAATTTGACCGGGCTATGGAGCGGTACTTGAAAGGGGGTGGTAACCCGTGATTGAAACCTTTGATATTGCCGGGTACACCCGCATCTCGGTGGACGATGAGCTGGATCAGAAAAACATCTCCATCGAAAACCAGAAGGCCATCATCGAGGACTTTGTGAAGCAGAAATTTTCCGGCAGCAGCCTTACCTTCTACGAGGACCGGGACCGCTCCGGCTACACCTTTGAGCAGCGGGAGGGCTACCAGGCCATGCGGAAAAAGCTGGTGGCCCATCAGTACGACATCCTCATCGTCAAGGATTTCTCCCGCTTCTCCCGGCGCAACAGCCGGGGGCTGGTGGAGCTGGAGGACCTGCGGGACGCGGGAGTGCGGATCATCTCCATCGGGGACGGCATTGACTTCCCCAACGACGACGACTGGCTGAAGATCCAGTTTCAGTTCCTCATCAATGAGATGCCCGTCACCGACACCAGCAAAAAGGTGCGCAATGTCATCAAGCGGCGGCAGGCCGATGGGAAATGGATTTGTGCCTCCCCCTACGGCTACATCATCAATACCCGGCAGGAGTTTGAGATCGTCCCCACCGAGGCAAACATCGTCCGCACCATCTTCCGACTCTACAACGAGGAGGGCTGGGGCTACAAGAAGATCGCCAACTACCTCACCGACCAGGGCATCCCCACCCCACGCATGGCGGAGCGGGACCGGAAGGAGGCCGCCGGAAAGGAATACAATCGAACGGTCAAGCGGGATTGGGCCATTGTGACGGTACAGGGGATTCTGGACAACGACTTCTACATCGGCACCCTGCGCCAAGGGAAGTACACCCGGAAGAAGATCAACGGCAAGGACATCCTCCGGGACGAGGACGAGCAGATCGTCATTGAAAACCACCACCAAGCCATCATCGACTACCGCACCTTCGCCACCACCCGGGCATTAAGGGAAAAGCGCACCACCTCCAACTACCGGGGAGTGAAAAAGTACGACAATGTGTATTCCGGCTTTCTGGTGTGCGGGGACTGCGGCAGCCCCATGTTCGCCATGAGCCGCAGCGACCTGAGAAGCGCCTACACCTGCGGCACCTACCACCGCCGGGGCCGGGCCGGGTGCACCTCCCACCATATCCGTACCGACAAGCTGGACGAGCTGCTGAAAACCTATGTCCGGCAGGTGATGGAGAACTCGGCGGATATGCTGACGCGGCTCAACGAGGATCTGGCCCGGGAGCAGGAGGATGTGCAGGAGACGGAGCAGAGTGCCGACCGGCTGGCGGAGGTGCTGACCGATCTCCAGGAGGAGCTGAAGGTCACCAAGCGTCAGCGCATCCGGGATCTGATGAAACACCCGGATCAGGAGGACATCCTGGAGCAGACCTACGACGAACTGGAGGGCGACCTGCAAAAAAGGATCGAGGGCATCGGGCACCAGATCGATATGCTCTCGGACAAGCGCAACACCATCATCCAGGTGAACCGGGCCGCCCGCACCGCCATGGAGGTCTTTGAGGACATTCTCCGCAAGGACGCCCTGGAGCGCAACGACCTGGAGCTCATCATCCGGAAAATTCAGGTGTACGAGAATCACCTGGAGATCCAGCTCCAGGCGGATGTGGACGCCATCCTCCGCTCCGGGACGCTGCCTGTGGAGCAGCAGGAGGCCGTGGCCGCCATGGCCCCGGCCGGGGAGAACACTGCAAATTTTAAGCGGGGCATGGAGCATATCTCACCTGTTACCATCGTCCAGACCGCAAAACGGCGTTCGGACAAGGTGTTCCATGCCAATGTTATCAGTGACGGCGACCCGCTGGAAATCTACACGGACCGGGACGGCGGGGTCATCTTCAAAAAGTATTCCCTCATGGGGGGCGTGTCCGAGTTCGCCGGCCAGCTGTGTGAGACCATCGGCCGCACCGCCGGCAAGATCGCAGTCATCACCGATCGGGACAACTGCGTGGCCGTCACCGGCGCCCCCAGGCGTGAGATCCAAGACAAGCAGATCTCCCCTGAGCTGGAGCGGCTGATGGAGGGCCGTCAGATCTATCAGCACAAGCCGGGAGCCGAGACCATTCCCCTCTGCGCCGACGGGACCGCGTTCCATGTGGGCACTGCCGCCCCCATCCTATCCGAGGGCGATGTGCTGGGCTGCGTCATCTTTGCGGAGGACGGGGAGAGCCAGTCCCCCGACGAGATCGACTACAAGCTGGCCCAGGCGGCGGCCGCCTTCCTGGGAAAACACATGGAGAGCTGACCAGCTCCCGGATACAGCGAGGACGCAGGGCCCCCCCTGCGTCCTCGCTATTCTCCCTACGCTCAGTCGTTTCCCCGGTCTTGGAGCATGGCCTCCACCTCGTGCCGGGGGCTGCGGCGGTCCCCTTCCCCACAGCGGTAGTAGGTGCCCCGATAGGGGTCGGAGCCCAGATACACCGGCCGCTGGCGGAAATCTGCCCTGGGCACAAAGATGGCCACCACCGTGTTCCGCCCGCTCCGCATCAGCCGCACGTCTTCCGTCCGGAGCACGTTGGCACTGACCAGCTTGGGGTCCTGCACGATGGACCAGAACTCCTCCACCAGCTCCTCCGGGTCCAGGAGCGGCACCGAATACAGGGAGCCGTCCTTCGCCTCCGCCACCCCCAGCAGGATCACCCCGCCCAGTGTGTTGGCAAAAGCGGAGTAGGTCTCCCAGAGGCTGTGGGGCAGGCCGCCCTGGGCCCGCTTGGCCTCGATACGGTTGTCCTCCCGGTACTCTGACAAAAATTCCAGATCATCCAGCCCTTCCATCACTTCGCTCCTTTCTCTAGCGTGTCGGCACTCACGCCCTACAGAAGAAGTCCGCCCCCTCCGTGGAGGGAGGGGGCGTCTTGTTACGTCAAATGGGTCTGGAAAAAGCGGCTGGCGTTGCCGAACATGATCCCGTCGGCCAGTTCCTGGCCGATACCCCGGGACAGCAGATACTCATAGATCCCCGCCGCCTTGGCCGGGCTGTTCAGGTAGTCCGGCAGGTCGGCCCCGTCAAAGTCGGAGCCCAGGGCCAGGTTTTTGGCCGCCCCCAGCTCCAGGAAGTGGGACACATGGCGGTACAGGTCATCCAAGCTCTCCACCCTGCCCTCGTCCCGCAGGAATTTCACAAAGTAGTTCAGGCCGATCAGGCAGTCCCGGTCCACCATCTCCCGAATCATCTCGTCTGTGAGGTTGCGTCTGTGGCCGCACACCGCCCTGGCGTTGGAATGGGTGGCCAGAAAGGGCTTTTGGGCCACCTCCAGCAGATCATAGAAGCCCGGGTCGTTGAGGTGAGACACGTCCACCAGGATGCCGCATCGCTCCAGCTCTGGGATCACCGCTTTTCCGAAGGCGGACAGCCCGTGGTCCGTGGTGTGGCCCGAGCCGATCTCATTCTCGCCGTTCCACACCAGCGTCACCGCCCGCACCCCCTGGTCTGCCAGCACCTGGACGCGGCTCAGGTCTCCGGCCAGCGCCGATCCGTTCTCGATGGTGAGAAAGGCCGCTGTCTGATTTCCGGCCCATGCCCGCTTCATGTCCGCATAGGTGCGGCAGGGGGCTGCCCGCTGAGAAAACTTCTTCATCTGGCGAAAAAAGTTCTCCCGGTTCTGCTCAAAATAGTCGATGGCCGCCTGTCCTCGATACTCATCGGGAATAAAGACCGCATAAAACTGAGCCCAGTGCACATCCTCCGGCATGGCGGACAGGGACAGCACCCGTTCCGGGTCGTCCAGCGTGTCCGGATTCCCCGCAGGGGTGGGCCGGCAGTCTGTCAGCGTGTCACAGTGCAGATCGATCAGCGCTTTGGGATTCATAAAGCCACTCCATTCTGTCCGGAGGGAAACTCCCCTCCCGTTTTGGATCACGGAAGAAGGGCCGGGCGGACTTCTGTCCGTCCGGCCCTTTCCGCTCTATTCAAGCTGGGTCAGGCCTCGTCTTCGATCAGGCCGTAATCTCCGTCATTGCGGCAGTAGACCACCGCGAAAGCACCGTCCGCATCCTCGTCCCGGAAAGCGAAGAAGCTGTGGCCCAGCAGATTCATCTGAAGGATGGCCTCGTCCCGGGTCATGGGCTTGATGGGAAAGCGCTTGCTGCGGACCAGGTTGTACTCCCCCTCCTCCGGCCCGTCGGGCACAAAAGTGGAGATCTCCTCATCCACGCTGCGCTCAAAAGCCCCCTGGCGCAGCCGCTTCTCCAGCCGGGTCTTATTTTTGCGGATCTGGCGCTCCAGCGTGGCCACAGCGGCGTCGATGGATGCGTGCATGTCGGAGGTGCTCTCCGACGCGCGGAAGATGGTGCCGCCAGACCGGATAGTGACCTCCACTCTGTTCCGGTCCCTCTCGATGCTGAATGTGACAGCTGCGGTGGCGTCCTCTTTAAAGAAACGGTCCAGCTTCCCCACCTTTTTCTCCGCGTACCGATGAATCACGGCGGGCAGGTTCACCTTTTTGTCCGTAAACACAAACTTCATAACATTCCGCTCCTTTCGCCCCGGAGGGCCAACTTCATCGGAGATCTGGCCTCCGATGAGTCAATTATACCACAGGCGTCAAAAAATTCTAGACTTTTTTGTGAATTTTTCTCAAGAGTTTCCCTCTTCTAACAGAACATCATTCCGTCACCCGCCGGCCGTCCACCACCACGGCGGAGACCCGGCTGAGCCAGTTGAGGGGATGGCCGCTCATCACCACCACGTCACCGTCCTTCCCCGGCGTCAGGGAGCCCACCCGGTGAGCCACTCCGCCGATCTCCGCCGCCCAGATGGTGATGGCCGCCAGGGCCGCATCCGCCGGCAGGCCGCCCTTCACTGCCATGGCGGCACACAGGGGCAGGTACTGGACCGGGGTCTCCGGGTGGTCGGTGCAGATAGCGATCTTCACCCCCGCCATCGCCAGCAGCACCGGGGTCTCCAGGCTCATGTTAGCCAGCTCCGGTTTGGAACGGTCCCCCAGGCAGGGGCCGGTGATGACCCGGGCCCCCTCCCGGGCCAGCTCGTTGGCGATGAGGTGGCCTTCCGTACCGTGGACGATGACATACTCCAGCCCGAACTCCTTGCAGATGCGGATGCCGGTGGCGATATCGTCCGCCCGGTGGGCGTGGATATGGACAGGCAGTTCTCGGCGGACCACAGGGAGCAGGGCCTCCAGCTTGGCGTCAAACTCCGGCTTCTCCTCGTCTGGGTCGGCAGCCGCCCGCTCCAGCTTGTCCCGGTACTCCACTGCCTTGGCCAGATTCTCCCGGATGACGGCAGCGGTGGCCATCCGGGTGATGGGTCCCTCATGCCGCTCGTGGTAGGTGAGCTTGGGGTTCTCTCCCAGCGCCAGCTTCATGGCCGCCGGGGCCTTGATGACCATGTCGTCCAGCCAGCGGCCGGCGGTCTTCATGGCTACGAACTGGCCGCTGATGGGGTTGGCGCTGCCCGGACCGGTCAGGACCGTGGTCACTCCCGCCAGCCGCGCGTCCCGGAAGCAGCGGTCCATAGGGTTCACTCCGTCGATGGCCCGCAGGTGGGGGGTGCAGGGGTCAGTGGCCTCATTGCCGTCGTCCCCCTCAAAGCCCATGGCGTCCCCGAACATCCCCAGGTGGCAGTGGGCGTCCACGAAGCCAGGCAGGATGTGCCCCCCCCGGGCATCCAGCGTCTCCCCCTTCCAGTCGGCGGGGCACTCCTCCATCGGTCCCACCTTCCAGATCTTTCCCTCCCGTATGGCTACAAACCCGTTGTCGATGGCCGGTCCGTCCATGGTGTGCACCGTTCCGTGAATGATCAGCATATATTGCTCCTTTCTGGCAATTCTTTAGTTGACATATTTGTAATTATATGGTATATTCGTCAGGCAGCTCAACCAAACTGGTTTTCTCTGCGAATCTGTTCCTGCATTTGCTGAACGCCCTTGGATGGAGATCCATCCGGGGCGTTTTTGTATGCCGGGATAAAAAAGGACCGCGCAGGCAGCTGCGCGGTCCCGGTGCCTCTCACCGGCGGGAGCGGCGGGAGTTTCCCTTTTTTTCTATGTAGCGCAGCTCAGACAGCTTACTGTCAGAGGACTGCATAAACTGCTTCAGCCGGTCCTCAAAGTCAGTGGGCTCCTTGGGCGCGGCAGGCCGGGGCGCGAAGCCGCCAGGCCGCCCTCCCCCGGAACGGGGCCGTCCGCCCTGTCCGCCGCCGGCCGGGCGGGGAGGGGGCTCTGTCACCTTCTTGATGGACAAATTGATCCGGTTGTTCTGATCGATGCCGATGACTTTTACTTTGACTTCCTGCCCCTCCTTGAGGTGATCCGACACCTCGTTCACATAGGAATAAGCGATCTCAGAGATGTGGACCAAGCCGGATCTCCCTTCCGGCAGGGCCACAAAGGCACCGAATTTTGTGATTCCCGTAACCTTCCCATCCACAATGGACCCAACACCAAACTCCATAAGCGACTGATATATCCTCCTTGTAAATTTCCCCCTGAGGCCGTTTCCTGGGTGGTCAGTTGGCCACGTCGATGTAGAGGGTCTCCCCCGACTTCACATAGCCCTTGTCCCGGGCGACCGACTCCAGCATGTCAGGATCGTCGCTGTTTTCGATGGCGTTGGCCAGCTGCTGGTTTTCCAGCTGCTGGGCGGCCACCTGCTGATTCAGCTCCTCCCGCTCCACCTGGATGGTCTGGATCTGCCCATGGAGATCCAGCAGGGCCGTGGCCATGTAGATCAGCAGGACCATCACCACGACCTTGGTCAAAAGACCGGCTCGCTTGAACCGCATGCGCACTCCCTCCCGTCTCCCGCCGCTCCCGTCTCCGGGCGGCGGCATCCAGTTCCTCAGTTATCTGATTTATTCTAAACCATTCCTGCGCAAAATGAAAGCTATTTTTTGCAAATTTTTTAGTTTTTTTCTGCAATTTTCCCGCCGCCGCCAGGGGGAGGGTAAGGATGCGCCACACCAGGGCCGCCGCATCTGCCAAAAAATAGCCGATTTTCAGCATCCAGGTACTGATGAGCCAGAAATAGAGCACCCCGCCCCCAAAGAGAAAGAAGATCCCGTACAGCCGGATCTCCCCCCGCCATGCCTGCTGAGACCAGACGAACAGCGCCACTGTCACAATGATCCAGAAGGACAGATCCAGCACCGCCCCCAGCAGGGGCAGGGCCACCCGGACCCGGAGGACACGGAACAGGTCATACAGCAGCCCCACCGCCAGCCCCAGCGCCGCCGCCTGGGCCAGGGCGGCGGCCTGCTGCGCCACCGAAATGGTCATGTCAGCGCAGCAGACGGGCGAAGAATCCGCCCCGCTCCCGGCTGTCGTCCTCATAGGATAGGGAATCGACCACGCCCTCCACCCGCAGGTCTCCCCCGTCCAGAGAGAGCTTCTCGATGTGCAGATCCTCCCCCCGGACCACCAGGGTCCCCTTCACTGTGGTCATGATGATGGTGTTTTCATCGAAGCTCTCCACCTCCTCCACGCCGGAGACGGACAGCTGTTCCCGCCCCTCCAGAATGACATGGTGTGCCCCCTCCATCCTGGGCATGTTCTCTTCATACGCCATTGCGTTCACCCTTTCCCGTTTTTCCCATTTATATGGGACAGGACCTGGGGTTATGCCTGTCTGCCAGCCTCAGTTGACACCACCCAGCCCCCACGGGTATAATAAAGACCACAAGTTCTGATCGCCGATTTAAAGGAGGGCCCTGTCTTGAGCCGAGAAACCGTTCTGTCCCTGCTGCTGGCGCACCCGGGGGAATATCTGTCCGGGGCGGCCATGAGCCGCACACTGGGTGTCAGCCGCGCCGCCGTGTGGAAGGCCATCGAGGCTCTCCGCCAGGAGGGATATGAGATCACCTCCGCCCCCAACCGGGGCTACCGCCTGGAGTCCGCCCCCGACCGGGTGCGGGAGGGGGAGCTGTCCGGCCACCTGGCCGGCTGTCTGGTGGGGAGCCGCCTGCTCTGTCTGGACACCATCGACTCCACCAACACGGAGGCCAAGCGCCAGGCTATGGCGGGCGCGCCGGAGGGCCTGGTGGTGCTGGCGGAGGAGCAGACCGGCGGCCGGGGCCGGCTGGGCCGCTCCTTCCAGTCCCCCCGGGGCTGCGGGCTGTATCTGACCGCCCTTCTCCGCCCCCAGCTCCCCCCCATAGAGGTGGTGGACTTCACTGCCTGGGTGGCAGTGGCTGTATGCGATGGCATCCAGGCCGCCTGCGGCGTCCGCCCCAGGATCAAGTGGACCAACGACATCGTGCTGGAAGGGAAAAAGCTGTGCGGTATTCTCACCGAGATGGGGCTGGAGAACGAGATCAACGCCCTCCAGTATCTGGTCACCGGCATTGGCGTGAATGTCAACCAGCGCCCCGAGGACTTCAGCCCCGACGTGCGGCCCATCGCAGCCTCCCTCTTCAATGTCCTGGGCCGCCCGGTGCGCCGCTCCGAGCTGGCGGTCCAGATCATCCGGGCTCTGGACCGGATGTACTCCGCCTTTCCCCAGGGCAAGGCGGACTATCTGGCCCGGTACCGGGCCGACTGCCTCACGCCGGGCAATCGGGTACAGCTCATCACCCCCGCCTCCCGCACCGAGGCCACCGCCCTGTCCATCGACGACGAGTTCCGTCTGGTGGTGGAGTACGACGACGGCCGCCGGGAGGCCCTCTCCGCAGGAGAGGTGTCTGTCCGCGGTATGTACGGATATGTGTAACAAAATCAGTCAAGCGGTCCGCCCCGTAGGGCGGACCGCTCGCTTT
>ERZ1673736.206-NODE-206-length-98492-cov-107.761533_pt1 | contig 98492 bp, 146 predicted proteins | sample MGYA00580212_ERZ1673736 | MGnify/ENA primary metagenome ERZ1673736 (study PRJEB41218, sample SAMN15661752) | gut metagenome | host: Homo sapiens | place: Canada: London | collected 2015-08-20/2019-03-30 | study: EMG produced TPA metagenomics assembly of...
ATGTGCGGGATGCTGTAACTCTTGAGCGTTTAGAGTATTGTATCTTAAAAGATGAAGATGGTAACAAGCGATATGTACATGGGCCTACGGTGGTTTTCCCTGAACCCACAGAGAGCTTTATTAAAGATGGCGGAGGTCATATTAAACGTAATGCTATTGAACTTTCTGATATTTCCGGTGTTTATGTAAAAGTTGTTGCAGATTATAAGGATGATAATGGTAAAGAGCATAAGACTGGCGAAGAACTCTTTATCACGGGTAAAGACCAAATGATTTATTATCCTCGCCCTGAACATACTTTTATTACTTATAATGGTAAAGTAATGCACCATGCTATTGCTATCCCAAAGGGTGAAGGCAGATATATCATGAATCGTATGACAGGGGAAATTAAAACTGTCAGAGGTCCTGCAATGTATTTACCTGATCCTAGAATTGAAGTCGCGATCAAAAGGACTTTAAGTCGTTCACAATGCGAACTTTGGTACCCCGGAAATGTAGAAGTTCTTGAAGCGAATGGTCATCCCATTAATTTAGTTTGTAATGATGAATTTGAAGGAGTAAAGACTGCCTTTAATAATTTTTCTAATGTAATTGGTACATTTGCAGATCCTACTATGACTATTACTGCATCTACTAATTATAATGGAACCCCAACTAAGGCAGAAACCAATAAAATCAATAGAACTAACACTTTCACTCCTCCTAGAACCATTTCTCTTGATTCTAGCAAATATGAAGGAGCGGTTGCTGTTGATATTTGGACTGGTTATGCAGTTAATGTAATTTCTAAAGATGGAACTCGCGAAGTTATTGTTGGCCCTCAAACTATCTTGCTTGATTATGACCAAACTTTAGAAGCTCTTGAATTGTCTACTGGAAAGCCTAAGACAACAGATAGGCTTGAGAAAGTTGTATTCCTTCGTTGTGAAAATAATAGAGTAAGTGATGTTATCAATGTTGAAACTTCTGATTTTGTTCAGGCTCAAATCAAAGTTTCTTATCTTGTCGATTTTGATAAGAATATGAAAGACCGTTGGTTCTCTGTTGACAACTATGTAAAACATATGTGTGATTGGTGTCGGTCTGCTATTAAGAGGGCGGCAAAGGAATTCTCAATTAGAGAACTTCATGACAATTACCATGATATTGTTGTTGAAGCAATTACAACAGATGAAAATACAGAATATCTCCACAAGTTTATGGAGAATGGCATGCAAATCTCTGATGTAGAGGTTCTTTCTATCAACATTGAATCCAACATTCAGGCTTTAATGGATAGACATCAAGAGGAAGTTGTTTCTCGTTCCCTGGAGCTCGCGGCAGCCCAAGCATCTGCGGAAACTGAACGAGAGATTATTGCTCTTAATCGTGAGAAAGTAGAGCTTGCTGAACAGTATGCTCAATATAAGGCTCAACTTGAAGCTGATACTAAAGCTAAGCAGTTTGAACTCATTATTGCCGCACAAAAAGCCAGGGATGAGGAAGATAAACGCAAGTATCAAATCGAACAGGATATTCAGGTTATTAAGGATGCAATTTTCGAAGCAGAGCGTGCAAGAAAGGAAAAGGATAATGATCTTGAGCTTGCTCATAAGAAGCAGATGCTTGAGCTTGAAGCAACTCGAGAAGCGGCAGCCGCGGAAGCTATGAAAACTGTTCTCACGGCATTGGGCCCTGATCTCGCGGCAGCGCTTAAAACCTCTGGTAATCAGGCTGTTGTTGAATCTATTGCAGGAGCTATTGCCCCTTATGCTATTGCTGAAGGTAAGCCTGTTAGTCGCGCGGTTTCTGAACTACTACGCGGAACCACTCTTGAAAGTGTTTTTGAGGACTTCGCAAAGAAAAATGACTAATCTTAATAAAGGAGAACGAGTTAATCGTTCTCCTTTATTTTTTTATTTTTATATGATATAATATATATATAAAATAAAGGAAGGGAAGTTGGCAGATGGTAATTACGAAGCATAGTAAGCAGAGAATTGTTGAGAGAACTAATGGAGTTAGCACTTTCGCTGAGGCGAAACGTTTAGCTAAGCAAGCCCGCATTTCTGGAAAGACTCTCAATAATTTTCAGAAGTATCCTAAATTCTTTTCTTATCTTCAAAATAAGAAAAATCAAACAAATGACTGTTCAATTAGAATTTACAGAGGGTGTATTTATATATGGAGAGGAAAAACTAAAACCCTTGTAACTGCACATCCTATTCCTGATAGGTATATTGAAGAAATGGAGGCTATTGATAATGGCTTGGATAATTGAAGATAATAGGAAAAAATATAAAGTAAGATGTCCTAATTGTGGTAGTATTGTTGGTTTTACCTCAGTAGATGAAATGGCTAACGGCAGAGAATATTTTGGAGAATATCACAATTATTCAACGGTTAGATGTCCAGCCTGTAAAAAACACATCATTGTTAGCTCTGATGGAGAAAGATTGGATGTGGAACCTCTATAATATTGTTAAAAATATTGTTCTTATTTGGAATTATCGGTGGGTTTAGCTTTCTTTTTATCTGGTGGTTATGCTTTAATTATCAAGGAGAAACAAAATTAAAGCTAAAGTTGTTTCGTCAGATATACAACATCAATCCTTCAAGATGGAACTATATTGAAAGACACTGGGATGATTATATAAAACATTTATACTATGGCAGTCACAGAATTAAATTAACTTTTATTACTTTCTGCTATTTCCAATTAAACAGAATCTTTTCTAAAATTAGCGAGGAAAGAAAAGGAAAACGAGATACTTTAATTTGGATATTAGAAGATTGTCAAGCAGATATTAAATATTTAAAAGAGCAAGCCGATAGAGAAGTCAAACGTGCTTTAAAAGAACAAAAGAAAATTTTCAATAATTGGAATTAAGGAGGAGTAAAGGTGTTATCTACTATGCAAAGAGTGCAAGAACATCTTGACGAAGCTCTTACTCACTTTCATAAAGATCAAATTGTAGGTATCTTTCTACAGGGTAGTCAAAACTACGGACTTGATACTCCACTATCAGATGTAGATACGAAACTTATTGTAGTTCCTAGCTTTAAAGATATTGCTATGAACCGCAAGCCAGTTAGTACAACTCATGTAAGAGCTAATGAAGAGCATACTGACTGGAAAGACATTCGCCTCTACATTCAAACATTCCGTAAGCAAAACTTAAATTTCCTTGAAATTCTTTATACAGAGTTTGCTATTGTAAACCCCATCTATGAAAAACAGTGGAATCGCTTGTTTAGAACAAGAGAGGCAATTACTCATTTTAATCCTTATCGTTCTGTTCAAAGTATGAAAGGAATTGCTCTTGAAAAATATCATGCGATGGAACATGAATACCCAAGTAAAATAGAAATTTTGAAGAAGTATGGTTACGACCCTAAACAACTTCATCATCTTGTTCGGGTAGAAGATTATCTTAGTAGATATATCGCTGGGGAAAGCTATGGAAGTTGTTTAGACCCCGGTCCTATGAAACAAGAGCTAATCGAAATCAAGATGGGAAAATATTCACTGGCGGAAGCTAGAGCTATGGCGGATAAAGCTAAGGCTCATGTGGAAGAAATGGCGGAATATGCCTATTCTATCTACCCTAATAAGGAAGATCCAGAAGTAAATGCACTTCTTGATGACGTGCAGTATGAAATTATGAAAACTGCCGTGGAAAAGGAGTTGAGTGAAGATGATTAAGAATTGGTTGGTTACTGGTGATACCCACGGTAGAGTAATGGAACGATTATTTCATATAGAAAATTGTTATGTTCCAGAGGAGACAGCAATTATTATTCTTGGTGATGCAGGCATAAATTTTTATCTCAATAAGACGGATGCAAAGAATAAGCAGGTAATTAATAAGACTGGCTATTTTATCTATTGCGTAAGAGGAAATCATGAAGAGCGACCAGAGAATATTCCTACTATGTATCAGATATATGATGAAAACGTAGAAGGTACAGTTTACTACGAGTCAGAATATCCTAATATTAGATACTTAATGGATGGTCATGCTTATCTCATTAATATGCACCCTACTCTTGTAATTGGTGGTGCATATAGTGTAGATAAGTGGTATCGTTTATCTCATTTTCCGCAAGGTGCTAAGTGGACTGGATGGTTTAAAGACGAACAGCTAACTCCAGAGGAAATGGCTGATATTACAGAAAGGTTTAAGGGCAAACATTTTGATTTTATTCTTGCTCATACTTGTCCATATTCTTGGCAGCCATTTGACCTATTTCTTCAAGGGTTGGATCAAAATACCGTAGACAATACTATGGAACTTTGGCTTGATAAATTTAAAGATATGATTTCTTTTAATACATATCTTTTTGGCCACTTTCATGATGATAGAGTAGTTCAACCCGGCGTACAAATGCTATACTACAACATAGAAAACTTAGAAGATATCTACAATCGTTGGACTAAAGAAGATAATAACTAACCATTATCATCTTCTTTATTTTTTTATTTTTATATGATATAATATATATAGAAAGTTAAGAAAGGAAGTAATTTATATGATGCCTTATGTATGTGAAGGAACAATCGTGAAGACTCTTAGCGGTCGTGATGGTAAGATTGTTGGCGTTGACCGCGAGAATAAGATTGTAGTTATCTATAATGGCAGGACTTCCTATACTGAAAAACTTGAAAATATTAGGGTTATTTCCTATAAGGAGGTACAGTAATATGCCAGGTCGCAGAACTTCAAAATATACAAAAGATCAGAACGCCTTGTTTCAAGGAGAAGTAATGGTAATTCTTGCTGATAGTGAAGAGGCTCTTACTATTGAACAAATTCAGCAAAGATCAATTACATTAACGGGGCTAAGCCCTCAGAAAATGGCTCGTATTCTTTCTCATTTAATTGAAATGGGAAATGTAACAAAAGCAAAAAGTAAGAGCATGGGTAAAATGGTATATAAATCATTGGCTGTAATGAGAAGGCAGGGGTATGATGTTTATTAATGTCATGAATGAAGATATTTTTGATGTTACTTTTAGTATCTATTCAGATAATCAAATTATTCGACAATGGAGGATGCAGGCACCGAGACCATTCATAGAGATTAAATGCGAGTCTGACACCTATGAGCATTTTAATCTTGAAAATACGATAAAAAACATCGAGAAAGCTATCAAGGGTGGTAACCACTACTACGGAATGGGTTGGAGGAGAGTAAATGGCTAAATATAATTTATACGCAGGCCTGGGCGGAGGATTTGGTGGGTATCAATATCATTGCACAGAAGATTATGACTCCAGAGAAGACGCTGAGGAAGCCGCTCGAGAGCTAGCGATTGAAGAGTACCAATCTTATGAGGGTATGCACGGAATTTTGTCTGAGGGAGACATTCGAGAGCAGTATTGCGAAGAAAATGAACTAACCGAGGATGAACTGACTCAAGAAGATGAAGATGAAATCTCTGGTATGTATCAAGAGGAAATTGAAGGTTGGCTTTCCTATTTAGTAACTACTGTTGAGGAAGATCCCAACCATGATAGATATTATAAATGGTAAGAAAGGAAAGTGATATAGAATGGCATATTTTGGTCTTGTAACTAAGTTGCAAAATGTGCGGAAGGACGAGAATAGTGACCGCCTTTATCTTGCCGATTGTTTCAATGAGGGCGTAATTGTCGGCCCTGATATGCAAACCGGTCAGTTGGTTCTTTATCTTCCTACTGATGGCGAGATTGAGAGATGGTTCGGGAATGAATTCTACCTTTTCCGCAAGAACGAGGATGGAACTCCTCAGGGTGGCTATATCGAGAATAATGGACATATCAGGGCTATTAAACTTCGCGGCAATCAGAGTTCTGGTGTTGTAATTGCTCTTGATAAAGTTTATGAGAAATTCGGAAATCAGAACTGGAAAGATGGAGATAAGGTAAACACTATCAACGACGAAGAGTTTTGCCGTAAGTACATTCCTAAGCGTAAGACTCCTACTGGTCAGGTTAAGACTTCTTATAAAGGTCGTAAAGCTGAGGGAATTACATATCCTGAGTTCTCTATGCACACTGATACTGAACAGTTGGCATATAATCTTGATAAGTTCCGCCCCGGTGATATTCTCAATATGACCCTTAAAATGCACGGAACTTCTCAGCGCTCTATGAATACTTATGCTGAGCTTCCTAACGGTTTCTTCCGTCGCCTCTTCCATATGAAAAAGCGAACTAAGCAGGCTTGTGTTCTTGGAACTCGTCGTTGCGTAGTTACCGAGAACTCTCAGGGATTTTATGGAAATGATCAGTTCCGAATGCCTCATCACGAAGCGTTGAAACCTTACCTTGAGCCAGGAATGGAAGTTTTCTACGAAGTAGTGGGTTATTACGGCCCTAATGAAGAGAACACCATTATGCCTATCGGAGATAATACCAAAGTCAATGACAAGGCTTTTGTAAAGCAGTTTGGTAAGCGTTCTATTTTCTCTTATGGATGTGAACCTGGCCAGAGCAAGATGTATATTTATCGTATTACCTCTGAAAATGGAGAGAGAGAGTGGACTCCTGACGAGATTACTGAATGGTGTAATTCTCATGGTTTTAATCGAGTTCCTGTGATCGAAGATTTTGAGTTTACTACTGTTGATGACCTTCAGAATCGCATTAATAAATATTTTGAAGATCTTGCAGATCCGATCGGCCACACCCACGTAAAAGAAGGCGTTGTTATCCGAATTGTAAATCGTCGTACTTTTACAGCTTTTAAGTCTAAGACTTATGAGTTTAAAGTCATCGAGGGCATTATCAAGGAAAACGAAACCGCTCCAGATATGGAAGAGGCTCAGGAGGAAGAGATTTAATGTTAGGAATTATTTTTGGAGCGGCGGGTATGGTCTTTGTTTATTATACGGTTCAAACCATTTTTGGTCCAGTTGATGAAGAGTTTTATCTTGGATATTATACTGGTATTGGAGCTACATTTCTTTGCGTACTAATAAACGCAATTCTATAACCAATTAAATTTTAAATTAAAGGAGAGTATATTCTCTCCTTTAATTTTATAATAAAATATTATATAATATTTATATAAAAGAAAGGAGTTATGATATGTATAGACTTCTTGTGATTGTAGATGCGCAGAATGATTTTATTACTGGCTCTCTGGGATCTAAGACAGCGGATGCCGCGGTTCCTAATATCGTTGATCTAATTAAACGATTCTGTTGGGAGGAAATTATTTGTACCATGGATACCCATGACAATGATTACTTTGATACTTTGGAAGGAAAAAGACTTCCCATTAAACATTGTATCAAAGCAAGTGTGGGCTGGTGTATGGATTCCAGAATTGTTGTTGCGTTGAATAACAAATTTAACTATTATGAAAAAGATACCTTCGGTAGTACTGATATGGTCAATGAAGTATACGATTCTCTAAAAATGAAGAATCCAGAGGAAGTAGAAATTCATATCTGTGGATTTTGTACCGATATTTGCGTTATGGCTAATGCAGTTATGCTTCGTGCGGCGATGCCAAATACTAGAATTATCGTCCATTCTAGCGCGTGTGCAGGAGTAACTCCAGAATCGCATGAAGCAGCGCTAACTATTTTCAAAGCCCAGCAGATTGATGTGGAGGATTAAAAAAATGATTAGTCTAATTAATACACGCAGTCATTGGACAGACGTAATTGAACAAAATCATTTTCCAGATGGTACGCTGCACATTAACATGCCTCCCAACTACTTCGATTATGATACGATTGTTTGGGAGTACGAGAATGATGCAGAATTATTTACTCTCATTTGTGTTAAGGGACATTTCGAAGATTTCCCTGTAAACCTAGATATGCCATATATTCCTCATGCGAGGATGGATCGAGTTCAAGAACTTGAAGATGTATTTACTCTAAAATACTTCTGTCAAGTAATTAATAGCCTTCATTTTGATAAAGTTATTGTGCGCGATGCTCATTCTAATGTATCGTTAGCTCTACTTGATAGAGTTATTGATCTTAGTCCAGTTGGAGAAATCAAAGAGGCTATTAAGAGAACTGAGGAATATGAAGGAGAAATTCCTATCCTATTTTTCCCAGATGAAGGAGCTATGAAGAGATATTCTACTCCACCCATTAATTTTCCTTACGCTTTTGGAATTAAGAAAAGGGATTGGTCTACTGGAAAAATTCTTGGTTTGCAGTTAATGAATGAGGAAATCGTTAAAGAGAGAAATGTCTTAATTGTAGACGATATTTGTTCTCGCGGTGGAACTTTTTATCACGCAGCAAACGCCCTTAAAGAAGCTGGCGCAAAGAATATTTATCTGTATGTAACTCATGCAGAGCATACCATGATTGAGGGCGATATGTATAATCAAGATATTGTGAAGAAAATCTTCACTTCTGATAGCATCTTCAAGACAGAGTGGGATATTAGAGGAAAGGTAGAGATTGTAAGATGACTATTGAGAAACTTCAAGAGTTAAAGATTATGGCTCTTAAAAATGGAAATACAAATACAAAGAGGGTACTTTCTGACATGATTGATGCGTGTCAGAAAGCAGCCATTACTCCAAAAGGAAGAGTTGAATTAACTGAGCAGCTAGTTGATGAAACCCTTATCAAATACCAAAAGACAGTACAAGAAATGATTGATACCTGTCCTGCTAGTTATCCTGAAAAATTACATCAGTATCAAGAGGATATGAGGGTCGTAAAGATGTGTGCCCCTCAACTTATTACTGATAAGGTAGAAATTGAAACAAAAGTAAGAGAGATCGCTGGAACCGCAGGTATTGATCTCCTCAAAGCAAACCGTGGTGTGCTTATGAAGTCTGTTTCTATGGAGCTTAAAGGTAAGGCAGATATGAAGATTGTAAGTGCTGTTGTTGGAGGGTTGTTAAAGTGAATCTGCGGCGACCCAGATGCTGTACCCGGTTCTCCTGAGTTTATAGGAACTTTAAATCTTCTAAAAGAAACCTTTGGCGGTGAATTGAATACTAAAGGATATTTTATTCTTCCTTCTTATATTCGTATGATTTATGGAGATGCCATTACTCCAGAGATTACTGAAAAAGTTTGCTCTTGGTGCGTTAGAAATAATATCTCAGTATCCAATCTATGTTTTGGAATTGGAGCTTATACTTATCAGTATGTAACTCGTGATACTAGAGGCTATGCTATTAAAGCTACAAATTGTATCCTCGACAATGATGAAATTCAGATTTATAAAATGCCTAAAACCGACCCTGGGAAAAAGTCTCCTCGTGGATGTGTTGCAATTTTTAAAGAGGAGAATGGCGATTATTCTTTAGTAGAAAATCTTACTCTTGAAGAATCCATTGGATATAAGAACAATGTAATGAAATTTAAAGTCAAGAATGGAAGTTTCTGTACGGAGAGCGTAGAGACTATCGAAACTATTAAAGAGAGATTGATGGGAGAAGTTCTATGACTAATACGGTTACTAAAATTATAGATTGGATTAAAGAGTATTTCATAAAAAACGGGCCGGAGTGTAAAGCTATTATCGGGATTTCTGGCGGCAAAGATTCTACAGTGGCTGCGGCTCTTCTTTGTAAGGCTCTTGGCCCGAATCGAGTAATTGCCGTACAAATGCCACAGGGATTCCAATATGATATTGATGTTTCTAATGAGGTAATTGATTACCTCGAAATTACAGAGCATTACAACATCAATATTGGTTCAGCTTGTCAGGAGATTTTCTTGTCTTTGCCCAATGATATTAGAATTCAGCCGCAAGTTACAAGTAATGTTCCAGCAAGAGTAAGAATGAATATCCTTTATGCAATCGCCGCGAGCCGTCATGGAAGAGTTGTGAATACTTGCAATAGAAGTGAAGACTATGTAGGCTATTCTACTAAATTTGGAGATGCAGCAGGAGATTTTTCTATTCTCTCTAATTATACTGCCACGGAAGTTAAAGAAATTGGTATTGAGCTTGGATTGCCAAAGAACTTCATTGAAAAGCCTCCAGAGGATGGATTAAGCGGTTTAACAGATGAGGAAAATTTAGGATTTTCTTATGATGTCCTAGATAATTTCCTACTTAATGGTATTACTCCTCCATATGAGATATATAAAAACATTGAACAAAGACATAAGAGAAATTTACATAAGATTTCCCCTATGCCAACTTGTCCATTCTTTTCTTAAAGAGAGCTTTACAGCTCTCTTTATTTTTTATAATATTTATGATATAATATTTATATAATATAAGAAAGGGAGTTTTATTTATGAGCGTATACGCAGTTAGCGATCTTCATGGTATGTATGAGCTATATCAAAAAATTAGTGACTTTCTAAAGCCAGAAGATAAAGTTTATTGTCTAGGAGATTGCGGCGATCGAGGTCCGCGGTCTTGGGAAACTATTAAAGCGGTCGCGTCGGATCCGCGTTTTATCTATATTAAAGGTAATCACGAAGATATGCTTGTTAAAGCTATGAAAGATTATATTAAATATGAAACATATGGAGGAGGTCATTTTGATCTTCTCTGTTGGAATGGAGGAGCTTCTACTTTTAATGGATGGATTAATGATGGAGCTAAGTCTGGATGGTATCACTATCTAAGAAAATTGCCCCTATATCTTGAATATAAGAATAAAAATGGAATAACCATTATGCTTTGTCATGCGGGTTTTACTCCTGCAAAAGAACCATTCCCAGCAAACGAGGATTTGCTATGGGATAGAGAGCATATCTATGATACTACCGAAGGTGAAGGAATTTGCGTTCATGGCCATACTCCAATTTCAGAATACTTAATTCTAAGATTAGATAATGCGAATAATTTTCTACCGCCAGATAGACAGTTCTCTTACTCATATAATGGTGGAGCTTTATGGTATTGTGATAATCATAAAGTTGATATTGACTGTTGCAGTTATATGTCTGGAAAAACTGTTCTTCTAAACTTGGATACTTTCGACGAACACATCTTTACTGTTGATAAGGAGGATGAATAATATGAATGACCAGCTAGGCGCTCGCATGAAAGAGTTCTATGAACAAATTCCAAAAACTCGACTTATGCGTAGAACACCTGTAGCAATTAGAATTGATGGAAAAGCATTTCATACCTTTACTAAAGGTTTTAGAAAACCATTTGATGCGGTATTGACTTCGGCTATGCAAGAAACAATGAAATATTTATGTAAAAATATCCAAGGATGTGTTCTTGGATATACTCAAAGCGATGAAATAACTCTAATTCTTGTTGACTATAAAAAATTAGATAGCGACGCATGGTTTGATTATGAAGTTCAAAAAATGTGTTCTGTAGCAGCGTCCATGGCAACAATGATTTTTAATAAGGTGTTTCGTTCAGCTATTGAAAGATATGATATTGGTTGGAAAAATTCTTTAACTCCTCAGAGCGTAGAAATTCAACTTGAGCATCAAGAATATATGAGAACTTTACGGATAGCAAACGCAAGAGGGGCTATGTTTGATGCTCGTGTTTTCAATATTCCGAAAGAAGAAGTAACAAATCTAATTTATTGGCGCCAATTAGATGCTATTAGAAATTCTATTCAAATGGTTGGACAAGCGAATTTTTCTCATAGTGAACTTCAAGGTAAATGTAGTAGCGAAATTTTAGAAATGCTTATTTCTCAAAAAGGAATAGATTGGAATGAATTGCCCGTCTATTTACAAAGAGGTTCTTGTTGCATAAAAGACTGCGAAGAGACCGAAAGAGAGGATGGTTCAATCCATTTTAAACATTATTGGTTCGTCGATCTCAATATTCCTATTTTTAAGGAAGAAGGTAGACTTTATATCGAAGACCTCATTCAACCAGTCGAATTTTGAGACGCATAGAATCTTTTGAAATTATTATAAAAATATAATATAATATATATAGAAAGTTAAGGAATGGAGGAAAGCAGTATGACTATCGAAGTAAAAGTCATGGTTGGTATACCTGGTAGTGGGAAGTCAACTTGGGCTAATAAAGAAGCCGAACTTCTTGAAATGGATGGCTTTCATACTGCTATTATTTCTCGCGATGTGATAAGAGAAAGTTTCATTGGAGATAAGGATTATTTCTCGCGAGAAAATGAAGTATTTGAAGAGTTCGTTCGACAAATTAACGAGTGCCTTGAAATTGGGATTGACTACATCTTTGTTGATGCTACTCATATCTCTCAAGGATCAAGAGCCAAGTTATTAGGAAGGTTGCGGCCGGACGGGAAGACTGGACTTAGTTTTGAAGTTTGTGATTGCGGGATTGATACTTGTATAGCCCGCAATAACTTGAGAAAGGGATTTTCCAAAGTACCCGATTCCGCGATTAGAAAGATGGCTAGAGGTTTTAGACCTCCCACTCCCGCAGAATTTAAACTCTACAAGTATGGCTTTAAGGATGTAAAAATCAATCATCATAACATGGAGGAGGGAGATAAATGATTTTCGTAACCTCGGATTGGCACTTCTCACATGACCGTGAGTTTGTCTATAAATCTCGTGGATTCAATTCTGTTGAAGAGATGAATGTTGCTCTTATCGAGAGGCATAACTCTATTGTCACTCCAGAAGATGATGTATATGTTCTTGGGGACCTTTGCCTCGGTGGGGCGGACAGTCTTGAGAGAAATAAGGAGTTTATTTCCTCCATGAATGGAAAACTCCACATTACTTTTGGAAACCACTGTACGGATAGCCGTAAGAAAATGTACGCCGAGCTTCCTAATGTGGTAGAAACTGCTTGGGCTATTGCTCTTAAGTACAGGAAATATCACTTCTATATGTCTCATTTCCCCACTTTAACTGGTAATCTTGATGATTTAAATAAACCTCTAAAAAATAAAATTATAAATCTTTGCGGACATACTCATACTACTAATCCTTTTGTTGATATGGACAAAGGAATTATTTATCATTGTGAAGTTGATGCCCATAATAGCTATCCAGTTTTACTAGACAACATTATCAATGATATAAAAAATTTTACAAATTGATTTAATTTATCTACTCTAACATTTACTAATATTAGAGGTGATTGAATTGGGTAAAAAAATAAATTTAGTTGGTTAGCAATTTAATCAATTAACCGTCTTGGAAGAAACAAAGCAGCGAGATCATAGAGGTGGAGTTATTTGGAGATGTAAATGCTCTTGTGGAAATGAAACTTATGCGTCTAGCGCAGACCTTAAATCTGGCCATAAAAAGAGCTGTGGATGCTTACAAAAAGAAGCGGCAAAGAAAACTGGACATGATAATTTAAAAAATCTTGTTGGATAGAAGTTTGGATTATTAACAGTGATAGAATTTAATGGCACTAAGAAAAATCCAAACGGATCAACAAAAAGTTATTGGAAGTGCAAATGCGATTGTGGAAATACCATTATTGTGTCTGGTAATTCTTTACAACAAGAAAATACAAAAAGCTGTGGATGTATAAAATCTCTAGGTGAGCAAAAGATTGCAGAAATACTACGAGATGCTAAAATTCCTTTTGTTAAAGAAAAAATTTTTTATGGTACATTATTCCGATATGACTTCTTTATATAGGATAAATATGTTATAGAATATGATGGAAAATAGCATTTCTAGGATAGCAAATGGGGAAATGAAATTCATACAAAAGAAAGTCAACAAATTCGAGATACTGAAAAGAATAACTATTGCTTCGATAATAACATCCCAATAATTCGCATTCCATATACGCATTATCAAGATATAGAACTTAAAGATTTGCTATTAGAAACGAGTACCTTCATAATACATCCAAACAATAATTAATTTATCAGACCTCTAACCAATATGGTTAGAGGTCTTTTTTTTTATGCCTAGCTTCGTGATACTCCGAGTTTCCGTGCGCATAGGCCCAGCAATTTTTTCTTCAAAATACTTAAAATAATTGATTTTTCTATAAATAAATGATATAATCTAAATATAAGATTTAAAAGATTAGGAGAAACTTATAATGAGTGTAGTAAGCGCAATATATAAAGCTCCAATAGTAACTGAAGTAATTGATGAAAATATTGGAGATACAATTATAGGTATATTATATGACGGTAAGTTATTTACAGGGAACGCAAAATTAGCAGAAAATGATAAAGGTTTTTATTCCTATAGAGTTGGTAGAAATATCGCTTTATCAAAAGCAAGAATGAATGCTATGAACTACGAGATTAAAAAATCTCGAAAAGAAATGGAATATAGATATGATTTCTATCAAGAGGCAACGAAGTACGGAAAAGCAGGTCCCGCGGAAGTGGACCCTACTGGCAACTTTTATCATGCTATAACGCGCTATATATCTCGCATTTCCGCTCTTAAAAAAGCATTAAAAACAGAAGAAACTAACTTAAAAACTTACATTAAAAATCAAACTAAGGCGCTCTCGATAGTTAGAAAATTTCGTCAGGGCAATAATAATTAAATCTCCTTCTTTTTTTGTTATATATAAAGAAGAAGGTGGTACATTTTGTTATATTTACTTATAGGTATTCTTATTGGATCGTTGGGTATTCCAATCATTTTGGACTTGAAAGAGCTTATTTCTGTCTTTGTAGAACTCTTAAAAGCGAGATTAAGTATAAAAATAGTAGAGTGTAATGCTAAAATAGATAAATTAAATAACTCTATAAATAAGAGTGTAAAAGTTATAGGATTTACTACTACTACATCAGAAGAGGAAGAGGAAAATTATGAATAAAGATATTCGGTTCTATGATACTTGTTCACTATTGATATGCGGAGAAGGCTTATTCAATAATGATGAAAAATTTATTGTATCATCAATTACTTTTCAGGAATTGGAAAGAATTAAAACCGCTAACAATAAAGATTCAGATATAAAATATTCAGCTAGATTATTGCTACATTTATTTGAAACGCACCCTGATATGTATGAAGTAGTAATCCATCAAACAGATTTTGAAGACTATATTAAAGAAATGTGTCTTGACGTAACGGATGATACAAGGATACTGTCTGATGCAATTTGGTATAATAATAATAAAAGAGTGGATGAAGTCATCTTTGTAACAAATGATTTAAGCCTAAAGCATATTGCAAATCTATTCTTCGGGTCTGACATGATAGAAAGTATTCCAGAAGAAACTGATAATTATAGTGGATATAAAGAAATTTCTGCTAGTGATGAGAATCTTACAGAGTTTTATCAAAAACCAGAGCTGAATCATTTTAATCTTCATGTTGGAGAATATCTCATTATAAGAGATATGGATGATAAAGTGGTAGATTTGAGAGTATGGACTGGAAACGACCATAGATATCTAAATTATAATGACTTTAATTCAAATTGGTTTGGAAAAGTAAAGCCATATCAAAATGATATTTACCAAAAATTACTTTTTGATAGCTTATCTAATAATAAAATTACCTTGATTAAAGGGCCTGCGGGATCTGGTAAAACATTTATTAGCTTAGCCTATTTAATGTCTAAGCTAGAAAAAGGCGAACTTGATCATATTATTATATTTTGCAATACCGTTGCCACAGCCAATAGTGCAAGATTAGGATTTCTACCTGGAACAAGAGATGAAAAACTATTAGACTCTCAAATCGGCAATCTCCTAATATCTAAATTCGGCGGTAGAACGGGAGTAGAACATCTTATGAGCGAAGAAAAATTAATTTTACTACCAATGTCGGATATTAGAGGATATGATACCAATGGTTCAAGAGCAGGTATATACATTTCTGAAGCTCAGAATTTAGATCGTACACTTATTAAGTTGGCTCTTCAAAGAATTGGAGAGGATTGCATTTGTATCATTGACGGCGATGAAAAAACTCAAGTTGATGATATTCATTTTGCTGGCATAAACAATGGAATGAAACGAGTTTCTAAAGTTTATAGAGGACAAGATATATACGGTGAAGTAGAACTCCGTAATATTTATAGATCTAGAATCGCGCAAATAGCTGAATATATTTGATTTAAACCCAATTTCTTTAGAGATTGGGTTTTATTATTGAAAGGAGATAAAGTATGGGATATAGTATCAAAAAACATAGTCTCTATTCTTATGTTCAAATTGTAACAATTCCCTTCACAGACATTGAAAAAATTGACTTTGCCTTATGCAATCAACCGACGGAAACTCCAGATGCTTATTATGAAAGACAGGCTACTAAACCAGATATTATTACTAATGGAGGTTTCTTTGCCATGAATAATGGCAACACTTGCTTTAGTTATAAAGACGAAGGAACTGTTATTTAGTCTGATTTTCGTCATGGAGTTGCAATTAGCGGCAATAAAACACTTATATATACAACATTAAAAGATTATGAAACCGCTAGAGATTTTATCGCAGCTTATCCTGCATTAATTGTAGATAGCAAAAAAGTAGTTATAACAGATGGAAAAGAATTAGATTATAAAGCCCGCAGGACTTGTATTGGATGGAATAAAAATAATTATTATATTGTAACCGTAGATTCTCCAGGTCTTGTTTATGCTGCCCTATAGCAAATTTTTCTTGAATTGAAAGTAGAATATGCTATTAATTTAGATGGAGGCGGATCTACTAGATTACTAATAGATGGGAAAAGAAAAACTTCTCAAATTTATGCAAGACCAGTTGATAATGTAATGTGTGTATATTTTAAGAAAGAACAAGAGGTAGTTCTTTACAGAGTTCAAGTAGGAGCATTTCTATCTAAAACCAATGCAGAGAATATGTTAAAGGAATTGGAAGAGAAAGGATTTAGCGGGTATGTCAAGAAAGTAGGAATTTTTTATAAAGTTCAATTAGGTGCTTTCTCTGTGAAATTAAATGCAGAAAGACTAAAAGATAAATTAAAATCTGCTGGATATAGCTCTTTCATTACAGAAAAATAAAAATGACTAATGCTCAAATTATTTGGAAATACTTTAAAGGCAAAGGTTTTAGTGATTGCGGAATTGCCGGTTTAATGGGTAATCTTTATGCCGAAAGTGGTCTTAATTCTATTAACTTATAGAACACCTATGAAAAAAAATTAAAAATGACCGACGCAGGATATACCTCCGCAGTTGATGATGGAAGGTATAAAAACTTTGTAAAAGATGGAGCGGGATATGGATTGGCTCAATGGACATTTTGGAGCAGAAAACAAAATTTGCTTTAGTTCTGTCAAAGTCGAGGTAAATCCATTGGAGATTTAAATACTCAATTAGATTTTTTATATTAGGAGTTAATTACAAGTTTTTCTAGTTTAGTTAAAATTTTGATTTCTGCCACTTCTGTCACAGAAGCCTCTACCGCAGTATTACTCTAGTTTGAAAGACCTTCAGACTAGAGTTTTTCTATGCAACAAAAGAGGGCTAATTATGGTCAATAGTATTATAATAAATTTGCTAACATTTCAAATGTAATTGAAGGAGGTAATAAAATGAAATATAGCGATAGCAATAAACCACTTCAATGTATGATGACAAATAGCACTTGCTATAAACAAACACGCACCATGCAAGTTAAAGGAATCTTATGGCATAGTACTGGTGCAAATAATCCTAATTTAAAAAGATATGTATAGCCAAGCGATAATGATCCTAACTACACCAGTTTAATAAATAAATTAGGAAAAAATACTAGCAAGAATGACTGGAATCATATATCTGTTCAAGCTGGATTAAACTGTTGGATTGGTAAATTGGCTGGTGGAACAGTAACAACAGTATAGACAATGCCATGGAATTATCGTCCTTGGGGATGCGGTTCTGGGTCTAAAGGTTCTTGTAATAATGGATGGATTCAGTTTGAAATTTGCGAAGATGGATTAAATGATGCAAATTATTTTAACAAAATTTATGAAGAGGCTTGTCAAATTACTGCTTATTTATGTAAAATGTATAACATAAATCCATTGGGAACCACTACTTTAAATGGTATCACCGTTCCGACTATTTTATGTCATGCTGATAGTCACAAGCTAGGATTAGGATCTAATCATGCAGATGTAAACCATTGGTTTCCAAAATTTGGGAAAAGCATGGAAACCGCAAGAACAGATGTTTATAATTTAATGTCAAATATCTAGGAGGATGATGAAGATATGACTGACGAGAAATTCGCTGAACTTATGAATACTTGGCTTACTAATAAAGCTAATGAAAAAGAAACTTGGGGCACCGATAATCTTGAATGGGCTAAAGCGAATGGGATTATGGCTGGAGACAGTGCTGGAAGAATGATGCCAAATAAATTCTGTACTAGATTAGAAACTGTAACTATGTTAAGAAGATTGGCTGAAAAGCTGGGTTTAAAATGAAAAAATTAGAATTTTCCAAAAAACTTATAAATGATATTCGTATGTTATTATGGGTCGTGACTGTGTCAGGTATCCTTTTGGCATTTATGTGTGTTTATATGGGATATTTAGGAACCCTTCCATGGATTAGTGCTCTTGTTGGTCTACCATGGAGCGCCCACGGAGTAGTTTGTTCTTTTTATTTAGCAATGGCTAAATCAGATCACAAAAAGGGCGGCATTACTTATGACCTAGCTTTAAAAGAAACTGAATTCAATTCTGCATATAACATCCCCGCAGAAGATTTTTCAGCCTCTAATGATATTCCCATTGATCTCGATGGTCCTATTTAATATAAAGGCTTAATGAGTTAAATACTCATTAAGCCTTTATTTGTTTGTAGTTTGATTTTTCTTAAAATATATGATATTATATATTAAGAAAATAAAAAGAATAAAAATAAAGGAGCATTTGTATTTATGACTATATATACTGATGGTTCTTGCTTAGGAAATCCCGGCCCAGGAGGTTTTGGGGTTATAGTAGTTGATGATAATGGTATCGTTATAGCTGCTTATGCAGAGCGTGAACCTAAAACTACTAATAATAGGATGGAAATGTCTGCTATAATTTATGCTCTTGAAAACTATGGAGCTAAAGATGGAGATTTCTTTGCCCCTATTGTTTATAGCGATTCCGCTTATTGTGTAAATAGTTTTACTTCATGGATTAAAGGATGGAAAGCTAATGGTTGGACAAGAGCTGGAGGTAAAAAGCTAGAAAATCTTGATTTAATTAAGACCTATGATATGTTAAGCAAAGACTATAGAATTGATTTAAGAAAAATCAAAGGTCATGACGGAGAGCTTTATAATGAACTAGCTGATGCATTAGCTACTGGAAGAATGACCTCAGAAGAAATTTTAAGAGAGTATGGTGAATAAATGTCAGATAAGTTATATAATGAAAAAAGTATTGAGTCATTAAGTTTTCTGGACAAAGACTTTTAATACTTTTATTAAAATCTTCATCTATAATAGAATAAATTAAGGAGGTTCTATTATGGACAAGAAAACATATTGCGTATATATTCATACGAATTTAATAAATGGTAAAAAATATATCGGATAGACAAGTTAGAAGCCCGAGAAAAGATGGGATAACGGAAGAGGATATATAACCTCTCCAAAGTTTTATAATGCAATTCAAAAATATGGATGGAGTAATTTTTCACATGAAATAATTGCTTCAGATCTAACTGCTGAAAACGCTAATCTTTTAGAAGAATTATTAATCCAAGAATATAATACTCAAGATGATAAATTTGGGTATAATATTAAAAATGGTGGAAGTAATGGGGCACATTCAGAAGAAACAAAGAAGAAAATCGGGCAATCTAATCACATAAGTTAGCAAGGAAAACATTGGTCTGAATCGCAAAGAGAAAAAATTTCTAAAAAGTTTTTAGGAGAAGGCAATCCTTTTTATGGACATCATCACTCCGAGGAAACAAAGAAAAAAATCTCAGAAAACAGAAAAGGAAAAAGGGCTGGCAAAGACCATCCCATGTATGGTAAAAAACATACAAAAGAAGAATTAGAAAAGATGTCTAAAAATAGATAGGGAAAAGGCGGGAAAAGAATTATATGTATAAATACGGGGGAGATATTTGAAACAATGATGGATGCAGCAAGATGGTGCGGATTAAAAAATTCTTCTTCTATAGGATAGGTTTGCAATAAAACAGGAAAACAAAAAACAGCAGGGAAACATCCTATAACTGGAGAAAAATTAAAATGGGAGTTTATATAATGGAAGATAAAAAACTTTATAAAGAAGATAGTATAGAATCGCTTTCGCCCTTAGCCTTTACAAGATTACGTCCGCAAGTATATGCAGGCGATTGTTCTTATTCCACACAATTAGTCGTAGAAATTATTTCCAATGCTGTTGATGAATTTAGACTCGGGCATGGAAATTTAATTAATGTAACTATCAATGATTCTACTGTCATAGTAGAAGATTTTGGTCAAGGATTTTTAGTAAACTCTGTAAGAGAAGATGGAAAAACAATTCTTGAAGCAGCATTTAGTGTTTTAAATACTTCCGGTAAGTATCGTGAAGATGGAACTTACGAAGGAACCTCTTTGGGTAGCTTTGGCATTGGCAGCAAGATTACTACATATTTAAGCCATTGGCTTGAAGTTATTACCCATAGAGATGGACAATATGAACATCTCTGGTTTAGAGAAGGAGAATTTGACAAAAGAGATGCTGGCAAATGGGATAATAAAGAAACTCCATCTGGAACTCTTGTTCAATGGCAAGCAAGTGAAGAGTTTTTCACTGACCCAAAACCAGAAATGGAGAAGCTAAAAAAGCTATTTAAAACTATTGTATGTCTCTGCCCAGGATTAACTATTAAGTTAAATGATAATGGAAAAAAGACAGAGTTCTTCTCTAAGAATGGTCTTATGGATTTGTTAGATGAAGGCGTTAAGGGAAAAGAGATTCTGAAAAATCGTTTCTCAATTAATTTTTCCGAAGATAAAAATAAGTTGGATTTAGCTCTAACTTATACAAATAACTACTCTTCTACGATTGTCCCATATGTAAATACTGGTTTAACAGAAGCTGGTCCGCATATTACGCAAATTAAAACCCTTTTAACAAGAGAATTTAATAAATTCTTCCGAGAAAAAGGGTGGCTAAAAGATAAGGATGAAAATCTCTCTGGAGATGATTGCCAAGAAGGAATGTATCTTGTTTTTAATATTACAGCACCAAATATTGGATATGATGCTCAAGTAAAATCTCGTGTCACAAAACTAGATATGAAACCTTTTACGCAAGCAATAGCAGAAGAGCTGCAATATTGGTTCACAACAAATGAAAAAGAAATTAAAAGTATCGCGGATAAAGCATTAAATGCTAGAAAAGCAAGAGAGGCAGCTCGTAAAGCAAGAGAGGCAGCAAGAGGAATAAAGACAAAGAAAGAAACCGGATTAAAGGCAAAAATGAAACTTAGTAATAAGTTTATTGATTGCGGAAATCGTAGTCCTAAAGATCGTAATCTCTTGCTTGTTGAGGGACTATCAGCAGGAGCTTCCGCAGTAGAAGCACGAAATCCTAAAACTGATTGCATTTATATGTTGCGAGGAAAGATTATCAGCCCATTAAAGACTGCTATTGATAAGCTGCTTTCTAACCAAGAAATGTCTGATATTATTAGGATCCTTGGTGGAGGTTTTGGTAAAGATTTTGATATTAGTAAATTGACCGTTGATAAAGTTGTAATCACGGCCGATGCAGATAGTGATGGTGCAGATATTGAATTAATGCTTATTACTTTCTTCTATACATATATGCGTCCTCTTATTGAAGCTGGTAAGTTATATAGAGCTGTAACTCCATTATATATTATTCGACAAAAAGGAAAAGAGTATTACTGTTATAGTGACAATGAACTTGAAGAGTGGAAAAAGAATCATAGCGGCAGTTATGATTTACTTAGAGCTAAGGGATTGGGAGAATTAAATCCAGAGGATCTGCAAAAAGTATGTTTTATGAATGAAAGATATAAACGAATTACTATTAGTGATGCCAAAGCTACCACAGAATTGCTCGAAATTTTGATGGGAAGCGCAGTTGAACCCCGCAAGCAATATATCTATGATAATGCAGAAGAATTAGGATTTAATTTTGAATGAGGAAGTGTATAAATGAGTAGTTTAATTACAGAAGTAGATATTCTTGATGAAGCAAAAAACACATTTTTAACATATGCAGAAGAGGTTTTAACTGATAGAGCCATTCCTGCGGCGGAGGATGGGCTGTTAAGCGCGCAAAGAAAAATCATTTGGACTATGGAAGATTATTTAAAGATGAATAATAAGAGTAAGACCAAAAAGTGTAATGCTATTGTTGGTTCTACTCTAGCCACCTCTTACTTTCATGGTGATATTGCTTGCTATGGTGTTCTTCGAAAGATGGCACAACCATTTTTAATGCGTTATCCTCTTATTACAGGACAAGGACAATTAGGAACTCAAGAAAATAATGATATGTTTTCTTCTTCTCGTTATACAGAGGCAAAACCTTCATTATTTGCTGATATAATGATGAATGATTACAAGAAAAATGTAGTTCCAATTAAAGAAACATATAATGGAGAATTTATGGAGCCAGTGATTTTACCAGCCCTTTTTCCAAATGCTATTTGCAATGGAAGACAAGCCATTGGCATTTCCATGGCCCATAATAGCGCTCCACATAATTTAACAGAAGTATGTAATGCAGCAATTGCTCTAATTCAAAAAGGCTCGCTCACTATTGATGAATTACTAACCTATATTCCTGGCCCAGATTTCCCTCTTGGCGGAACTGTTCTAAATATCAAGGATGTAAAGAGCGCGTTTAAAACGGGAAAATCCACAATCTCTTTGAAAATTCAAGGCGACTATGAGATTGATGGGCAAAAAATTATCTTTACAAGTATTCCTTATAGAACCTATCGAAATAAAATAAAAGAGCAAATAGAGAAGAATATTGAAACATTAAGTGAGATTATTGAAGATTTTGATGATGAATCAAATATCGGTAATAATAGGCTTGTATTTTATGTAAAAGATGGTGTTTCTGTATCTAAAGCATTAAATCAATTATTTGTATTAACTGACTTACAATCTTCTATTTCTTATAATATGAATTATATTGTAAATGGAACTCCTAGACTTTGCTCAATGATAGATTTATTACAGATTTATGTCAGCCATCAGGAAGATGTATTAATTAAAGCAACTCAGTTTGATAAGGAAAAAGCTGAGGCCCGCAAACATATTCTTGAGGGATTGATCGCTGCTGTTGATAAAATTGATGAAGTTATCAAAATTATTAAAAGTGCAAATAACACTAATGAAGCAAAGAAAGAACTAATTGCTTTCTTAGATGTAGATGATATTCAAGCTAAAGCTATTTTAGATATGAAACTTGGCAAATTAACTCGCATTGATAAACAAGAGTTAGTTGATGAGCTAAACGAAAAAATAGAATTTATAGCTAAGTGTAATGAGTTGTTAAATAATAAAGAAGTAAGGAATAATAAGTTAATTAAACTTATTACCGAACTTAAAGATACATATGGAGATGCTCGCCGCACAAAACTTATTAATATAGAAATCCCTAAACAAGAGAAAGAACAAGTAGTTATAGAGCCAGAAGATTGCGTTGTTATTATTTCTAGTAAAGGCACAGTAAAAAGAATTGCGAAAAAAGCCTTTAAACCTCAAAAAAGAAATACTACTGGAATGAAAATTAATGACATTATAGCATTTTCTTCTGCTACAAATACACAAGATACTTTGATGATATTTTCATCAAAAGGAAAGATGTATAGACTGCTCGTGGATAATATTCCAGAAGGAAATAACAATTTTATTGGCGTACCCTTATCTACTTTGATTACTTTTGAAGATAATGAAACTCCTATGGCATATACTACTTTAACAAGAGATACAAATAAGAAGTTTATATTCTTTGCTACTAAAAAAGGAATAGTCAAAAAAGTTCCTCTGGAAGAATATGACGCAATGAAGAGAACTGGAATTGTATCAATTAAGTTAAAAGATGGTGATGAACTCGCCGCAGTAACTTTTATAAATCAAGAGGAAATGATACTTGTTACTAAAAATGGAATGACTATAAGATTTAATACTGCGGAAATGCCAATTTCTTCTAGAACCGCGCAAGGAGTAAAAGGAATGAATATATCCGATGATGATAGTATTATCGCTGCATTACCAATAAGCAATAATGCAGATTACCTTGCTATTATTTCAAAAGATGGTCTTGGAAAGAAAATTGAGTTAAAAGAGTTTAATAAACAAAACCGCGGTGGCAAAGGAGTATCATGTTACAAAGGAACAGTTGTCGGAGCAGAATTGGTGTCTGATGATAATGATATTTTAATTTCTGGTAATAAAAGTTCTATTGTCGTTAGTGTAAAAGATTTTCCCAAGCTATCAAGAATTTCTATGGGAAATATAATGATAAAAAATAATGATAAGATTATTTCAGTAGCCAAGATTTAAAGATAAGAGTGGTTTTACCACTCTTATCTTTAGTTGATTTTTCTTTTTTATTATTATAATATATTTATAAAGAGAAAAAATGAGGTTTTATATGATTGATAAATTAAAAAATTCTACTCTTATTAAATTCATACTAGTTGACATTCTTCTTGTCTTCGTTTTAGCTATGACAATATTTTTACCAATCATCTTATGTTTTACTGTTAGTCCTTGGTTTTTATTTTTATATGCCATTCCTATAGGAATTTACTTTGGATATAAAGAATATAAGGAGTTTGATAAATAATGTATCCTGAAGCTAAAATGATAGATGCTATGAAGGTGTGGAAATTACCTGCTGGTAAAGAATCTATGCTTTCTGAAATGTGCCAATCTGGAGATTATTTTCTCGAAGAAAAAATTGATGGATATTGGTATGAGTTTGAAAAGACAGATAACTACAGTTATCTATTTTCTCGTAATACAAGTACAACAACTGGATTACTCTCTGAAAAAGGTGCAAATGTGCCTCATATTATTGAAGCCTTAAATTGTATGCCATCAAATACAATTTTAATTGGCGAGATTTATTATCCTGGAGGGACATCTAAAACAGTAACAAGCATAATGGGATGCCTACCAGATTTAGCTATCAAAAGGCAAAAAGATAATCCTATTCATTATTATATACATGATATAATTGAATATGATAATATTAATTTAGTAAATGTCGGTGCAGAAGATAGATATAAAATCCTTGCGGCAGTATGGGAAAAACATAATTTATCACAATATAGTTTCTTGCGGCTAGCAGTAAAAGTAGACACTAATCTTGAAGAAGAAATCTCTCGAATCTTGAAAAGTGGCGGCGAAGGCGCGGTTTTAAAGAAAAGGGATTATCCTTATACTCCTGGAAAACGTCCCGCTTGGTCTACAATTAAAATTAAACAGATGGATTCTATTGATTTAATCTGCATAGGTTTTTGTCCTCCAACAAAAGAATATACAGGAAAAGAGATAGATACATGGGAGTATTGGGCTATTGAAAAACAAGGCGAGAATGGAGTATGGGTAGAACAAGAAAAAATAAATTCCTATAAAGCAATTAGATCTCCCGATTATAGAACAATCCCTATTAGTAGATACTATTTCTATGGATGGAATACAGCAATTAAAGTTGGCGCTTATGATAATCAAGGCGAACTAATAGAATTAGGTACGGTTAGTTCTGGTCTAACTGATGACATGAAGCGCGATATGACTGAAAATCCGCAGAACTATCTTAATAAAGTTGTTTCTCTTGATTGCATGTCTATTGATAAAAAAGAACATACATTAAGACACCCAGTATTAAAGTTGTGGAGAGAAGATAAAGACACAAAAGATTGTATTATAGATGAAATTTTCTCATAAAATCTAACTTTGCTGAGATATTTACCTAAAATTCTTGACTTAAAAAAATATTTTAGATATAATATATATGTAATTCAGGGATAAAGGATAGAAATTATATGACCCGAAAATAGATGAAAAAGCTCGCTCAAGAACTTTATAAATGTGAGCAAATTCACCAAAATGAAACTTCCTCAAAGAAAGAAAAATCCCGAGCCGATAATCGAATTATGCAGATTACCAATCAAATTATGTCATTAAGCGACGGGATAAATATTATGCTAGAAATTGACACTATGGTTCAAGATTTAGCAACAAATTAAATTAAAATAAATTTATTATTAAAGGAGAATGTCTACTATGGCAGCTATGAAAGAAAATACTCGTAAGGTTTTAGATTATTTAAAGGAGCATAATGGTGAAAATTTAACAGCGGCAGATGTTGCTGAAGCTCTTGGACTTGAGAAGCGTCAAGTTGATGGTATTTTTACTTCTGCTTTCCAACGCAAGGGACTTGGAGAGCGCGTTCCTGATGAGGTAACTCTTGAAAATGGTTCTCATCAGAAGGTAAAGTATCTCCATTTAACTCAAAGCGGGCTAGATCTCGACCCAGACGCTCAAGAGTAATTTTGTTCGGGGAGAGTTAACCTCTCCCCGAATTTTTTAAATATGATTATAGGGTTATTATTAATTACTATAATCGGGTTAATAATTTATATCTATTATCTCAAGAAACAAGAGCATCAAATAATTGAAGTTAATATAGATAATTAGAGGAAAAACTCAGAGATAGAATAGGAAATAAAACATAATAGAGAAGTATTATCTAATATAAAAGAAAATATATACTCTGAAAATGAAATTCTTTCTTCTCTAGTAAAATCTTAGGAAGAAATGCGGGAAAATGCACAAAAGCAAGCTGATGAGGCATACTAGATTCGCATTTCCGCACTTTTAAAATCCTATGAAGAAAAAGAAAATGAGCTTACTATGACTTTTGATGCTAAAAGTCAAGATTTATCAAATAAAATTTCTATCGAATCCAGTAAATTAGCGGATTTACAAGCTAAACAACTTGCTTATATTTAGGCTCAACAAAGATAGGAAGAGATTGACTCTAATCAAGATTACTATCGTTTAGCTCTTGATGAAATTGATATAAATGATATTACATTATTGCGTGAGTTGCAACCTAGATTTGTCAAAAAAGAAAGCATAGATAAGTTAATATGGGAAGTGTATTATAAACCAGCTTATGATATATTAACAGCTCGGTTATTCCCAAAAGCAATTAAATATTGTGGGATTTATAGGATAACTGATTTGACCACTGGGAAATCCTATATAGGATAGTCAGTTGATATAAAAGAACGTTTTAGACAACATATTAAATCTGCTTTAACTTACGGAAAAGCAACCAATAAACTATATTCTACCATGTAGAAATCTGGAGTTCATAATTTTACCTTTGAGATTTTAGAAGAAGTTTCAAGGGAAAATTTAAATGAGAGAGAAACTTATTGGATTGAGTTTTATAAAACGAAAGATTTTGGTTTAAATACTACTCGCGGAGGGTCTTAATGTTTAGAATTATTGGTAACAGATGTACTGGAAAAACCTATCAACTAATGCAATATGCTAAAGATAATGATGCTATTTTTGTATGTAGCAATCCACGCTCAATGAGAATTAAAGCAGAACAATATGGAATTGTTGGACTAAATTGTATTAGTTATTCTGAATTTCTAAAAAGTAGAGATTTGAAGGAAAAATTCGTAATTGATGAAGTAGAGATATTATTGCGATTAATAAATCCTTGTATGGAACTTATTGGATATAATTTAAGTGAGGAATAATATGAAAATTATTAAGCCAGATGTTGAACTGATTACACCTATTGACGGTGAGATAATTCTTAAACGAATTGAACAGTGCGGTAGAGTTTGTTATAAATCTGAAGATAAGATTACAGAAGATAGTGCTGTAAAATTTGTTTAGAATATTATTAAAAGAGGACATGAAGCAGTCCTCGAGCATTGCTCTTTTACTCTTAAATTTATTTGCGATAGAGGTGTTAGCCATGAAATTGTTCGTCATAGATTGGCTGCCTATTGTCAAGAATCTACAAGATATTGCAATTATTCGAAAGACGGGTTCGGAAATGAAATTACTGTTATTGAACCCTGTTTCTTAATCAAGAGCAATCCAGCTTACGATCATTGGTATAATGCCTGCCAAAATGCGGAAGAGGAATATTTTAATATGCTCTCTACTGGATGCACACCCCAAGAAGCAAGAGCAGTTCTACCTAATAGTTTAAAAACAGAAGTAGTTATGACTGCGGATTTGCGGGAATGGCGGCATTTCTTCAAGCTTCGCTGCTCTCCAGCCGCCCATCCACAAATGAGAGAAGTAGCAATTATTGCACTTAATAAAGTCAAGGAAAAAATCCCTGTAATCTTTGATGATATTGCTCTTGATTGACAATCTTTATTTTATATGTTATTATATTTATATAAAATAAAGAGGAAAATGATATGAACAAATGTGAGACTTTTTTAAATTATTTTGATTGGCTTATAGCTAATTGTAAAGAACCTGTTATTATCCCGGATGAAGTAAAAGAATTTTATGATATTCTTCGTTCACAACAAGACAAGCATATTGATAAACCTCTTTTTACTGAAACTGGATTTCAAATCCTTGAGTATCTTCAAAATAGTAATGCTAAATCTTTAAAAGCAAAAGATATAGCTGATGGGATGGAGATTTCTTCCAGAAAAGTTTCTGGTTCTATTAGAAAGTTAGTTTCTGATGGTTTTGTTGAGAAGTTTAGTTCTAATCCTGTGGTTTATACCCTGACCGAAAAAGGTAAAAATTTTGATATTGAAAAGTATAGAGGAGAGTTAAATAATGAAAAAGAAAATGATTAATGCTACTCATATTGAAGGGTATGTCTATGAGCATAAGCTCGAAAAGAAAGTTTCTGGAGAAAATTCTAAAAATCCTGGAACAGAGTTTATTAACGGTATTTTAAGAATTGCAACCGATGATGAAATGCTAAATGTAGTTGATGTTCATTTTAGTTATGTAACTGAGACTACTAAAAACGGAAAAGCAAATTCTACCTATGGAGTTCTTTTGAATATTATTGAGGGAAAGATTGGCTCTGTAATGGAGCATGGTAAAGAAAACGCAGGAAAGCTCCGTATTGATTCTGCTATTGGTCTAAATGAGTGGTATGATAATAATACTACTGGTCACCCTCTTGTAAGTGTAAAAAGAAATGAGGGTGGGTTTGTCCATGTGACTCAGGAGCTCGCGGAAGAAAAGAATCGTGCAACATTTGATACTGATATGGTTATTACTAATGTAATTCGTACAGAAGCTGATGAAGAGCGCGATTTACCTGAAAAGGTAACTGTAAAAGGGTGTATTTTTGATTTCCGTGGATCTCTGCTTCCTGTTGAATTTAATGTATATACTCCTTATGCACCAGAAAAGGCTCTTGATTATTTTGAGAATCTTGGAGCAACTTCTAGTTCTCCAGTATTTACTAGAGTACAAGGTGTTCAAATTTCTAAGACAGTAATTCGCAAAATTGAAGAAGAAAGTGCTTTTGGTGATACAAAGGTAAAAGAGGTTCGTAACTCTCAGCGAGATTTTGTGATTAACTGGGCACAACCTGAAACTTATGCATGGGATAGCGAAGAGACTCTTCTTGTTTCTGAACTTAATGAAAAGATGGCGGCTCGCGAAGTTACTCTTGCAGAAATTAAAAAGCGTCAAGACGAGTATCAGGCTACAAAGGGTAACGCACTTAGCGGCACTTCTACTTCCGCTCCTGCAAAGGGAGAATATAAATTCTAAAAAAGGGAGATTTTCTCCCTTTTTTCCCAATTAATTTTAGAAGGAGCGATTAATAAATGAGTTTATTAGATATTAAACCACATGAGGTATCAAGAGATTTAAGAGGTTATTCAGTATTTTTCTATGGGGATCCAAAGTCTGGCAAAACAACTATTGCTAGTAAGTTCCCAAAAGCGCTGCTACTTGCTTTTGAGAAAGGTTATAATGCCTTGCCAGGAGTATATGCTCAACCAATCAATAGTTGGGGTGAATTTAAGAAACTTTTTAGTGAATTAAAAACTCCAGAAGTTCAAGAAAAATTCCAAACTATTGTAATTGATACAGCAGATATTGCATATGGCTATTGTGAGAAGTTTATTTGCGGACGCGAGGCTGTTGATACTATCGGTGATATTCCTTATGGAAAGGGATACGCACTTGTTAGTACAGAATTTGATGAAGCAATTCGTAAAATTCTACAACTTAATTATGGTCTTATTTTGATTTCTCATGCCAAAGTAAAGACAGAAAAAAATGCAAAAGGAGAAGATGTCGCTTCTCAAATTGTACCAACTCTTGATAATAGAGGTAGATTAATTTGTGAGAGAACTTGTGATATTATTGGTTATTCTCGTTCTGTAACCAATGAATCTGGAGGCACAGAAACTCGTCTCTTTATGCGCGGAACTCCGCAATATGTTGCCGGTTCAAGATTTAAGTATGTTCCAGAATCTATTGAATTTACATATGATAATCTTGTAAAAGCAATTTCTGATGCTATTGATAAGCAAGCAGAAGAAACTGGTGGCAAGTATATTACAGATGAGGCAACACAAGTTGTCACAGAAGATGTTACTTATGATTTTGATTATTTAATGACAAGATTTAATGATTTAGTTGGAAATCTTATGTCAGAAAATCAATCCAATGCAGTTAAAATTACTGCTATTGTTGATAAATTTTTAGGCAAAGGGAAAAAAGTTGGAGACTGCACTCCCGAATAGTCTGAACAATTGGATCTAATTATTCATGAATTAGAAGACTTAATTAAGACCTAAATGAAAGGAAGGAGAGTATCAAGGATATTTCTCCTTCCTTGATTTTTTATCTAAAATATGATATTATATTTATATAAGGTTATAAAGAAAGGAGCGTAATGTATGGCGAAACACATGGTAAAATGTTTTTACTGTGGAGAAGTATTTGATGCATCAACCACCCCATACGTTAAACCAAACTCAAGACGTTACGCTCATAAAACTTGTGCGCAAACGGCAGAAGAAAATAAAACTCAAGAAGAAAAAGATAAAGAATTATTAGAAAAATATATAAAGGATTTATTTGGAATTAATTGTATCTCCCCAAAAATTAAAAAACAAATAGAAACTTTTAAAAAAGATAGAAATTATTCATATACAGGGATATATAAAACATTAAAATATTTTTTTGAGATAAAAGGAAATTCTATTGAAAAGGCCAATGGTGGAATTGGTATTGTTCCTTTTGTTTATGATGAAGCATATCTATATTGGAGAGCATTGTGGGAAGCAAGAGAAAGAAATGAGCAGGTAGATATAAAAGAATTTATTTTGCCTGTAAGAGAAGTTCATATAGAGCCTCCTCAGCGACAACCAATGAAACATATACGAAAGCTATTTACTTTCTTAAATGAGGAGGAAACACATGAAGAGTAACTATGTAGATACAGCAGCAATTACTCAAATAATTGGGTGTGTATTTAATAATGCCTCTATTCTCGATGATGCAGATAAATATATAATTCATGAAGATGATTTTCAAGAGGATTTTCACAAAATTATCTTTGGGAGTATCTATAATATTCATCTAACAGGCAGTCAAGTCAATATTGATGCAATTATAGATTATTTAGCGAATAGACCCAAATTTGATGCTATATTTAAACAAAATAAAGGTGTAGATTATCTTCTTGAAGCATCACAAAACGCTCGATAGGATACTTTTAATTACTACTATAATAGATTAAAAAAATTCACTCTATTAAGGGCATATAATAATTTTGGCCTTGATGTAACCTATCTTTACGATCCAAATAATATTCTTGATACTAAAAAGAGACAAATGCAAGAAGATTGGTTAGATAATACAAGTTTAGTTGAAATAGCTCATGCTATTGATGTAAAAATAGATGAAATCAAGAGTAAATATATTGAAGATGATTTAGGATTGGGGTATCAAGCCGGAGACGGAATCGACGATTTAATCAGTGATTTAGAACAACATCCAGAAGTCGGTATTCCTTTATATGGCCCATTGATTAATACAGTAACAAGAGGCGCAAGATTGCGAAAATTTTATTTGCGGTCAGCTGCTACAGGAACTGGAAAAACTAGATCAATGATTGCAGATGCTTGTAATTTTGCGTGTAATGAGATCTATCATGATCAATTTGGATGGATTAAAAACGGAACTTCTCAACCAACTTTGTTTATTGCGACAGAGCAAGATAAAGGAGAAGTGCAAACTATGATGTTAGCATTTCTTTCTGATGTAAATGAAGAACATATCTTGAATGGCCAATATTTTGATGGAGAAAAGGATCGAGTTCTCAAAGCCGCGGAAATTATTAAAAGAAGTCCGATTTGGATTGAAGAATTGCCGGATTTTTCTTTGCAAGATGTAGAAAATAAAATAAAAAAGAATATCCGTGAACATGAAGTTAAGTATGTTTTATTCGATTATTTACAAACATCTCTCAAGATTCTTGAAGAAATTAGTAAGAAATCTGGCGGAGTTAAATTAAGAGAAGATAATATCTTATTCATGCTTTCCGCAAGATTAAAAGATTTAGCAAATAAATATGGTATATTTATTATGTCTGCAACTCAATTAAATGCAGATTATTAGAATAGTGAAACACCAGATCAAAATTTGTTACGTGGAGCTAAAAGTATTGCAGATAGAATTGATGTTGGCATGATTCTTCTTGGAGTTACAGATGAAGATTTGGTAAAACTTGATCCAATACTTGATAGCAATAAAAATCTTCTTCGTCCTAATTTAAAATTATCTATTTATAAGAATAGACGAGGATCATATAAGGGAGTTTATCTATGGTGTTCAGCAAATTTAGGCACTTGTCGTATATTACCACAATTCTGTACTAATTGGAGACATGAAATGATTAGTATTGAAGATATTAGAGTAATTGTAGATGAAGGTCCTGCGGCATGGGAAAAATAATTTTGGAGGAATTAATATGAAAAACAATCAATCTTTAGAGTATCGTATGAGTAAAAAAATATTTAATGCTATGCTTGCCGATAGAAGCGAGACGGAGAAGAAACAAAATCCTAAAGATTATGTTGCAAAAGTAATTAATGAGCAATTTGGTCTTAAAGGAACTGTAACAAATGTTTCCCGTATATGATGCTTAATTATGTCACGCTATTATGATAAAGATGAACTAAAAGGAAAATTAGAGTTAGAACAAATTTATGATTTAATTGAAGTATGGGGCGGTGAGCCTGAATATGTAGATGGTGGGCTCATCTCCCAAACTATATGTCATAATCTTCCAGGAGAGGGATCAAGAAAGTTATATTATTACGAAAATACAAAACTTTTTAGATGTTATACTGGATGTATAGATCCTACTTTTGATATATTTGATTTATGTATAAAGGTTAAAAAAAAGCAAGAAGGTAAAAAGTGGGAACTATATAATGCTATGGATTATATAGCTGGATATTTTGGTTTTGATGGAATAGAACTAGAAGATGAAGAACAAGAATTAGAAGATTGGGATATCTTTAAAAGACATAATATTCAGTTACCAAAACCTAAACAGCCTATTTGCTTGAAGGAATATAATCCGATTATTCTTACTCGATTTTCTTATCCTAGAATTGCTGGATGGGAAGCAGAAGGAATCTTACCCGAGGTTAGTAAAAGAAATTTTATTGGGTATTATCCGGGAGGAGGACAAATAACAATTCCTCACTTTGATATTAATAATAGATTAGTAGGAATTAGGGGAAGAACATTATCTTCTGAAGATGCAGAAAGATACGGAAAATATAGACCTCTTATGGTGAACAGACAATTATATAATCATCCTCTAAGTATGAATTTATATAATTTAAACCATAGCAAAGAGAATATAAGAAAAGTAAAAGCTGCAATTATATTTGAATCTGAAAAGAGTTGTCTTATGTATCAGTCTTACTATGGGTACGATAATGATATATCTGTAGCTTGTTGTGGAAGCAGTATATCTAGTTATCATATAGATTTACTCAAATCTTTAGGAGTTAATGAAATCATAGTTGCTTTTGATAGACAATTTGTCGAAATTAGCGATGATGAATTTAAAAGATTGAAAGCAAAGTTAATTCATATATATAACAAATATAGTAAGAATGTACGCATATCTGCTATCTTTGACAAACGAATGATTTTGCCATATAAAGCAAGTCCTATAGACAAGGGACCGCAGATTTTTGAAGAGTTACTAAATGAAAGGATAATTCCTTATGAGTAAAGAGATTTTAAATTTAGTACCTGCTATTAGAGCAATAGAAAAAGAAATAGGAAAATTAGCAGATGATTATAATAAGAGAATACAACCCTATTTTGACAGTTTAGAGAAACTTAGAGAAATTAATCAAGCATGTGAGTACTGTAACGGAACTGGTCATGTTTTAAGATCTAGATCTTGCGCGGAAGATGATAGGCCAGATCCAAACGATCTTAATGACTATATAAAATGTAGAGCTTGCAAAGGAACTGGATTATCACATAATAAGGAGAGTGATTAAAGATTGGAATATTCATTAATTAACCCAAGAAATTAGGATTATAGTGCTTTAGAGTAGGTATTAGTTAATAGAGGTATTAAATATGGTGATATATAGCATTATTTAACAGTATCAGAAAAAGATAATTTATCTCCCTTACTTCTTAATAATATTGAAAGCGCTGCTAAGCTAATTATTAAGCACATTTTAAAAGATGATTCTTATATCTATGTCTAGGTAGATAGCGACTGCGATGGTTACACCTCTTCTGCATTATTGCTAAATTATCTTCATGCGCAGTTTCCCTCTGCAATTAACAAGTTTGTTTATAACTTCCATTCTGGTAAAATTCATGGAATAAAACCAGAATTAATCCCCGATAATATTTCTCTTGTTATTGCACCGGATTCAAGCTCTAACGACTATCAAGAGCATGAAGAATTGGCTAATCGCGGAATTGATGTATTAGTTATAGACCATCACTTAGCTGATAAAATATCTGAATACGCCTGTGTTGTTAATAATCAGTTATGCGATTATCCAACAAAATCGTTATCTGGTGTAGGAGTAGTTTATAAATTGTGTTAGTATATGGATAGTATTTGCGGAACTGCCTATGCGGACAATTACCTTGATATTGTAGCCACCGGTCTTGTAGGAGATATGATGGATATTAGAGATTTTGAAACTCATTATCTTATTCAATAGGGGCTACAGAGGTCAAGTCTCCGCAATCCTTTTATTAAAGGTATGGCTGATAAAAATGCTTACTAGTTAGGCAGAGGAGATTTATCTCCTATTGGAGTAGCGTTTTATATTGTTCCTCTTGTTAATGCCATTACTCGTATGGGTACTCAAGATGAAAAGTAGATTTTATTTGAAAGTATGCTTGAATGGAAAGCATATGATCTTATTCCTTCTACTAAACGAGGATGTAAAGGGCAAGAGGAAACTAGATTAGAGCAAGCATTAAGAGTTTGCACTAATGTTAAGAATCGTTAGACTAGAACTAGAGATGCCGAAGTTGAACAAATAGAAAATATTATTCAAGAAAAAAATCTATTATAGCATAAACTTTTAGTAATTAAACTAGAAGATATGTAGGTTGATAGAGGTATTACTGGTTTAATTGCTAATGAATTAATGAGTAAGTATAAGCGCCCCGTTATTCTCTTATCAAAGACTGTAAACAATGAACAAGATGCTTGGGAGGGATCAGCTAGAGGATACGAAAAGTCTAAATTAAATGATTTTAGACAATTTGTAAGAGATTCAAATTTAGTCTTTTTAGCTGAGGGGCACGCAAATGCTTTTGGCTTTGGCATTTATGAAAAAGATTTTGAAGATTTTATTATATGGTCAGACAATCAATTAAAAGATATAGAATTTTCACCAAGCTATAAGGTAGATTTTATTTACTCTATGTCAGATATTAATTCTAAAGATATATTAGAACTAGGTAATTCTAAGTATCTTTGGGGATAGAATATCGACGAACCGTTAATTGCGGTAGAAAATGTTGCAGTAACAAATGACATGATTAGTCTTATGTCACGAGACAAGAATCCTACTTTGAAGATTCAATTACCAAATGGAGTTACTTGCATCAAGTTTAAATCAAGCGAAGAGGAGCTAGAAGATTTATCTAGCGAATTAGGTTGCGTGAGTATAAATTTGATTGGTAAACCAGAAGTAAATAGATACTTCGGTAGTGTGACACCACAAATTATTATTACAGATTATGAAATTATAAGTAGATAGAAGTATTACTTTTAATGATTGCGCAACCTCTTACTAAAGGAGGAAACAATCACAATGAGACGTTTTATGAGTATTATACTAAGTTTAATCATTTTATTATCTATAATGTGTAGTTGCAATAGTCCATTTATTTCTGTTGCATCAGCATACTCAGTTCAGTATAACAGCAATACAAGTTATACCTATAATGATTTAGATACATTGATTGAGCTTATTGCAGAACAAATTTCTAACATGAATGCCGCACATCAAATGGCTGATGCCGCTAGGCAATTAGGTTATTCTGAAAACCATGATGTTATTGAGTTAGCCGTAAATGAATATGATAAAGCTAATGAATTAAGACAATCCTATCAAAACGTATATGATAACCTCATGGAACACTGGCATCAAAAGGAAAAAGAGTACCCAGTAGCAACATATATATGGAGCTATTTCAAAGACCTAGGTTATAATAATCAAGTGTGTGCTGGAATACTTGGTAATATAATGACTGAAGTTGGTGGTAATACCTTGAACATTCAATATGAATTAGGTAATTCTTCATATTATGGGATGTGTCAATGGAATAAGGCGTATTCTGAGGTTTGGGGAGCCTCATTAGAAGAGCAATGCAATTATTTGGAAAATACTATTGAATATGAATTTAATATATTCGGTCATGCCTATAAGAGAGGGTTTGATTATGAAGATTTTCTAAATATGACAAGTATAACTGATGCTGCTTTAGCGTTCGCGAAATGCTATGAAAGATGCAGTTCTGGAAGTTATACAGTACGACAAAATAATGCGATAATCGCATATAATTATTTTGTAAGTTAAAATAAAATATCTGCGGGCTGGCCGGAACCTAGACGACCGTCCGCAGAAACTAAAATTGGTTTTACTATTTTTTGAGGTAAAATATGGAAGAATTAAAACAAACTATAAAATTTTTAGATTCTATTCAAATAGATAAGTATATAATAGGTTATATGGATATACATGATATTATGGATAGAATAGAAGATGATTATGGTGCATTTTTAGAAGATCATCCTATTTTTGAAGGATATGTTTTTAATTGGATGACTTCTGATGAATTTGCTGATTATTTAAGGAAAAAGGGTTATAGAGTTCAAGAAAATATTAGTTATGAGGTTTGGAAAAATGGAATTAACTCGTAAACAAGAGGAAGGATTGCGCATTGCAATAGATAGATATAATCACAACGAGCCCTATACTGTAATAGCGGGTTACGCAGGTACTGGAAAAAGTACCTTGATTAATTTTATTATAGCAGCTCTTGAGGTAGATCCAGAAGAAGAAGTTGCATATATTACTTTTACAGGAAAAGCCTCAGAGGTATTGCGAGAAAAAGGTTGCCATAATGCTATGACCGCGCATAAATTGTTATATTATAGTAAGCAAATGCCAAATGGTAAATTTTTCTATAAACCAAGGACTGTTCTTGAAAAGCCTTATAGAGTAATTGTTGTAGATGAAGTAAGTATGCTTCCTAAAGATATGTGGGATTTGCTTTTAAGTCATAATATCTATGTAATAGCTTGCGGAGATCCCTTTCAGATTCCTCCAATAGATAAGAAACAAGATAATCATATTTTGGATAATCCGCATATTTTTCTTGATGAAGTAATGCGTCAAGCAAAAGAAAGTGATATTATTTGCCTTAGCATGGATATTAGAGAAGGAAAGAGATTATCTCCTTTTAGCGGTCATGACGCTCAAGTTTTTAAGAAAAATGATCTGTGCGATGGAATGTATTTTTGGGCAGACTAGATTCTTGTATCTACCAATAAAAGTAGGCATGATATTAATTCTTATATTAGAGATGATTTAGGTAGAGGATTTGAGCCAGAAATAGATGATAAGATTATTTGTTTGAGGAACTGTTGGGATACTTGCTCTGAAAAACATGAAAATCCACTCATAAATGGCTCTGTTGGATATATTAAAACTAAAAGAATGGAATCTATTGATTATATCCTCGCTGGAAAGTTAGTGTCTGCTCCTGTTTTATTTGCAGATATTGAAACAACAAATGATACATATAGAGAAGTTGGTATTGACTATACCGCTTTAACTACTGGAGAAAAGTTTTTTACTCCTCAACAAGAATATTTAATTAGGAGAAATAAAGAAAATCCAGATCTTCCTATTGAGTTTAATTTTGGTTATGCAATTACTGGACATAGAGCGCAAGGTTCACAATGGGATAAGGTTTTAGTATTAGAAGAATCATTTCCATTTGATAAAATTGAACACGCTAGATGGATATATACTACAGTTACAAGGGCCATTGAAAAACTTACATTGATATTAAAGAATTAATATGCTATAATGTAAGTATAAAGAAAATAAGAGAGGTATAATTATGGGTATGTACTTTAACAATCATGCGCATACGGAGTTTAGTAACTTGCGTTTGCTAGATTGTATAAATAAACCTGAGGCACTGATTGATAAAGCTATTGAAGTCGGATTGACGGGAATTGCTATCACAGACCACGAAAGCCTTTCGGCGCATATGAGAGTAAATAAATATGCAAAGAAAATTAGGGAGCAAAATCCCGATTTTACGATTGCATTAGGAAATGAGATTTATTTAACTGATACAAGAGATTTAGGACAAAAGTATTATCACTTTATCCTAATCGCAAAAGATAAAGAAGGATATAGAGGACTAAAGGAGTTGTCCTCTATTGCTTGGATGAATGGATATTATGACCGTAGAATGGAACGCGTTCCTTTGCTTAAATCTGAGCTTAAAGATGTAATGCAGAGATTTAAGGGTCATATTATTGGGACTACTGCTTGTATTGGTGGAGAACTTGGTAGTTCCATTTTAAATCTTCATAATTGTGAAGAGATTAAAGATGAAATTAACGCACAGAGATACCATAATCAAATTGTTGATTTTATGACATTCTGCATTGATGTATTTGGTAAAGATGATTTTTACATTGAATGTGCTCCCGCTTCTTATCCAGATCAAATTATCGCAAATAAAAGAATGTTAAGTATCTCTGAGGCTTTTAATATAAATATGTGTATTGGAACAGATGCGCATTACTTAACAAAAGAAGATAGATATGTTCATAAAGCGTATCTTAATTCTAAAGGTGGAGAACGAGAGGTTGATAGTTTCTATGAGTTTACTCATTTGATGGATGAACAAGAAACTAGAGAACTTCTTAGATTGAGCTATGACGAAGGCATAATTGATTGGATTTTTAAATGCTCAAACGAAATGAAAGATAAAATTGAATTTTATTCTCTTGAACGTCATCAATCAATTCCAGAAGTAGAAGTAACAGATTATAAAAAAGGGTTTGTACCATATCAGTGGGAAGATAAATATCCTGTTCTATCTAGTTTGATTTGGAGCGATAATATTCAAGAAAGATATTGGATAAATGAATGTATTATTGCTTTGCAGAAAAAAGGTTTATTTAATGATCCTAGATATCTTGAAAGATTAGAAGAAGAAGCAAGAGTAAAGAGAGTGATTGGAGAAAAACTAGGAACTTGTATGTTCGCATATCCAAATACTCTAAAACACTATGTAGATTTGTTCTGGAATTGCGGAAGTACCGTAGGCGCGGGGCGAGGATCAGCTTGTGCTGCTTTGAACCATTATCTTCTTGGAATCACTCAACTAGATCCGATTGAATGGGATCTTCCTTTCTGGCGCTATATTAACGATGAAAGAACTGAACTTGGTGATATTGACCTAGATTTGGCACCATCAAAGATTCAAAAGATTTTCGCGGAGATTAGAAAAGAACGAGGAGAACTTGGCTTAGTACAAGTTTGTACTTTTGGCACAGAAGGAACTAAATCTGCGATTTTAACAGCCTGTCGAGGCTATCGTTCAGAAGATTATCCTGACGGGATTGATGTAGATATGGCTCAATATATGAGTTCTCTTATTCCACAAGAAAGAGGTTTTCTATGGCCCATTGAGGATGTGGTTAATGGTAATCCAGAAAAAGGTCGCAAATCTGTTTCAGTTTTTGTGAATACTGTGAATCAGTATCCTGGATTACTAGATATTATTACTAGAATTCAAGGACTAGTAAATAAACGTTCGAGTCACGCTTCTGGGGTAATCTTATTTGATCAAAATATTTTTGATACAGCCGCGGTAATGAGAACTCCAAAAGGAGCATTAATTACTCAATGGGATCTTCATGATCAAGAAGCCGCTGGATCTGTCAAGTACGATTTCTTGCTTACAGCAGTACAGGATATTATTATTCAAACTATTGAGCTATTGCAAAAAGATGGCGCTATTGAAAAAGATTTAACATTGCGTGAAGTCTATAATAAATACCTTCATCCATCTGTCCTCCCGCAAGACGATAAAAAAATGTGGGATGCTCTTGCCAATGGAGATGTTCTTGGCTGTTTCCAATTTGATTCTAGTGTTGGCGCTCAAGCAGCAAAAAAGATTAAGCCTCAAAATCCGCACGAAATGGCGGACGCTAATGGATTGATGAGACTAATGACTGCGGAAAAGGGTGCAGAAACTCCAATGGAGAAGTATGTTCGTTTTAAAAATAATATTTCTCTTTGGTATAAAGAAATGGATCAGCAGGGTTTAACAAAAGAAGAACAAAAAATTCTTGAACCTCATTTCTTACGTTCTTATGGTGTGCCTCCCAGCCAAGAACAAATGATGACTATGCTTCAAGACCCAAATATTTGCGGATTTACGTTAGCTGAAGCTAATACTGCAAGAAAAATAGTTGGTAAGAAACAAATGAACAAAATTCCAGAATTAAGAGAAAAAGTTTTAAATTCTGCAAAGTCTCCAGCATTAGGACAATATGTATGGAATTATGGCATCGGCCCGCAAATGGGCTATAGTTTCTCCATTATCCATGCTCTTGCTTATAGCTTTATTGGTATGCAAACTCTCTATCTTGCTACCCATTTTAACCCAGTATATTGGAATACAGCATATCTTATCGTCAATAGCGGTGCCATTAATGAAGAAGAAGGAGAACAATCAGATTATACCAAGATTGCTAAAGCCATTGGAGAAATTCGTAATGCTGGTATAAAAGTGTCTTTGGTTGACATTAACTATTCTGATTTTGGTTTTAAACCAGATGTTGAACATAATCAAATCTTGTTTGGTTTAAAAGGGTTATCTAACGTAAACAATGATTTAATTAAAACTATTGTTGATAATCGCCCCTATGTATCTTTAATTGACTTCCTTAATAAAGTACATCCAAATAAACAAGCAATGATTTCCTTAATTAAGGGCGGAGGATTTGATCAATTCCATCCTAGAATGGAAGCGATGATTCAGTATATATGGATTACCTGTGACAAGAAAAAAAGGATTACTTTACAAAATCTGCCTGGATTAATGAGATATAATCTCATTCCTGATGAAGAAAGATTTATAATGCCAAAAAGAGTTTATGAGTTTAATAGATATTTAAAAGCAGAATGTAAAGACTAGTATAATGCAGATAAGTATAAGCTAGATGAAAGAGCAATAACCTTCTTAGTTGAAATTGATTGTGAGAAGCTGCTTGAAACAGATAATTTAATTTGGTATATTGATATAAAATCTTGGGATAAAGTTTATCAAAGTTACATGGATGTATTTAGAGCATGGATTGCAGAAAACAAAGAAAAGATTTTAGATGATTTAAATACTGCAATCTTTATGGAAGATTGGAAGAAATATGCTTCTGGTAATATTTCTTCTTGGGAAATGGAATCTTTGTGCTTTTATTATCATGGCCATGAATTATCCAATATCAACAATAGTAAGTATGGTTTTGTAGACTTCTTTAGTTTACCAGAAGAACCTCAAGTAGATAAGGTATTTAAAAAAGGTGCTTCATTAATTCCTATCTATAAGCTGTATAAGATTTGCGGAACTTGTATTGCAAAAAATAAAGTAAAAAGCACGGTATATCTTCTTACCACTACTGGAATTGTAGCAGTTAAGTTTAGACAAGAATACTTCGCGTTGTTTGATAAGCAAACTTTCCAAAGAAACAAAGATGGCACAAAAAAGGTCATAGAAAAATCATGGTTTAATAGAGGTAATATGATTGTTGTTCAGGGAATTAGACGCGGAGATGAATTTGTAACAAAGAAATATGCAAGTTCTGGAGGTCATCAACTTTATCACATTGATGAAATTGTCAATGGTACAGACTTAATTTTAAGAAGTGAAAGAAAACAAGGAGAAGAAGAGGATGAAGATAGTAGCGTTAATGGGTGAAGCAGGAAGTGGGAAGGATACTATTCTCCATAGTATTATGGAGAAATATCCTTCTTATTTCAATGAAATTATCAGTTGTACTACACGCCCTCCGCGAGAAGGAGAAAAAGAAGGAGTTAATTATTATTTTCTATCTATTGATGAATTTACAAAAAAAGTTCTTAATGGAGATATGCTAGAAGCAACAGAATTTAATGATTGGCATTATGGTACAGATAGAGAAAGTCTAACAATAGACAAAATAAATATAGGGGTCTTTAACCCTGAAGGAGTAAGATGTCTACAAGAAGATGACAATATTGAGCTTTATGTATTTTATGTGCGGGCCGCAGGTAAATAGAGATTATTAAGATAGTTAAATAGAGAAGAAAATCCTGACGTAAATGAAATTATTAGAAGATACAAAGCAGATGCGGAGGACTTTTATTTCCTTGATGATATAAAATATAAAACTCTTAAAAACGACACCTTAGAAGATATTGATGTCGCCGTTGATACTATATTTGGACAATTTTATTAAACAATTATATCTTAAATCACAATATATAGTGTTCAACTAAAAATTTTATACAAGGAGTTGTTATATATGCTTCAAGTAAGAAAGAGAAGTGGTATTTTAGTACCTTTTGATAAAGAGCGTATTATTAATGCCATAAATAAGGCATTTATAGAGGTAGATGGAAAATTATATGAAAACGATACTGCGGAAGATATTGCAGATGAAATTAAATATACAGCAAAGACTTCTGATGATATAATTTCTGTCGAAAAAATTCAGGATATGGTTGAAGATTATCTTATGAAATCTGAACGTAGAGATGTAGCTAAAGAATATATTAGATATAGATATAAAAGAGAAATTGCAAGAAATGGATAGGATGATTTTATTAAAGCCTTTTCTGCAAAATTGCAAGGTTCTGATATTGAAAATCAAAATGCAAACGTCGATGAAATGTCATTTGGTGGACGAGTTGGGGCAGCCTCAGATTTACAGATGAAAAAATATGCTCTTGATTACTTAGTTTCTAGTAAATCTAGAGCTAATCATGAAAATAATGAGATTTACATTCATGATTTAAATGCTTATGCCGTAGGTATGCACAACTGTCTTTCTATTCCTTTCGATGATTTACTTGCAAAAGGATTTAATACTAGACAAACTGATGTACGCCCAGCTGGTTCTGTAAATACCGCTTTCCAACTCGTTGCAGTTATTTTCCAACTACAAAGTTTACAACAATTTGGTGGAGTATCTGCTACTCACTTAGATTGGACTATGGTTCCATATGTACGAAAGAGTTTCTATAAACATTATATAGATGGATTAACATATGTTGAACAAGTCATTAGCATGGATGATAGATTAAGTAATCAATTATCCATTGAAGATTCTATTTATAAGGAATTTAAAAACGCATATTCATATGCTATTGCCATGACAGAAAAAGAAGTTCATCAAGCGGTTGAGGGTATGTATCATAATCTAAATACTCTTCAATCTCGTTCTGGTAATCAACTTCCATTTACTTCTATTAATTATGGAACTTGTACTCTTCCAGAAGGAAGAATGGTGACTAAAGCTCTTCTTGAAGTTTCTATTGAAGGACTTGGCAGACTTCATAAAACTTCAATTTTCCCTTGTGGAATTTTCCAGTGTATGAAAGGCGTAAACAGAAAACCGGGAGACCCCAATTATGATTTGTTTAGATTGGCATTAAAGTCTACCGCTACTAGATTATATCCTAACTATGCTAATGTAGATTGGTCTGGTAATGCTGGTTATGATGTAAATGATCCAAGTACATATTTCTCTACAATGGGATGTAGAACTGCTAATGGGTTTGATATTAATGGCTTAAAGCAATAGAAAGATGGTAGAGGAAATATTTGTCCTGTTACTATTATAATGCCAACAATAGCTATGGAAGCTGTCACTTTAGATAACAATGATAATTGGAATGAAATTAAAAATTTGTCTCAAGAAGAAAGAACCCAAATTGGTATTGAAAGATTTATGAAACTTTTAAATATTAAAATTGAAGAAGCAAAAGATATGCTTCTTGAAAGATTTGAATACATTTGCGCGCAACCTGCGGATTCAGCAAAATTCATGTATGAGAATGGCTTAATGGCTGGATATGATGGAATTTCTACTCGAAGCGCTTTACAACATGGTACGTTGAGTCTTGGACAAATTGGATTAGCAGAAACTTTACAAATTCTTATTGGGTGTGACCATACCGAACCAGAGGGTATGAAATTAGCAAAAAGAATAGAGCAGTTATTCAAAGATAGATGCGCAGAGTATAAAGAAAAATATAGGCTTAATTTTGGAGTATATTATACTCCAGCCGAGAATCTTTGCTATACCTCTCTTAAAAAATTCCGTGATAAGTATGGTATTATTCCTAATGTAAGCGATAGAGAATTCTTTACTAACTCTATGCACGTACCAGTATGGCATCAAATCTCTCCATTTGATAAAATTGATATTGAAAGTCAATTAACTGGATATTCTTCTGCTGGTTGTATTACTTATGTTGAACTGGATACTGGTATGGAGAAGAATATTGATGCTATGGAAACATTAGTAAATTATGCTATGGACAAAGATATTCCATACTTTGCAATAAATGTTCCATGTGACACCTGTCTGAATTGTGGATATACTGGCGAATTTAATGATAAATGTCCTCAATGTGGTAGTAAGGAGATTCAGCAGTTAAGAAGGGTAACGGGTTATTTAACTGGCAACTATAAGACTGCTTTTAATAAAGGAAAACAAGATGAAGTAAATAATAGAGTTAAACACGTGGGGTATATGGAATGAAATACGCAGGTATTATAAAGAATGATTTCGCCGCTGCTCCTGGAGTATCCTTGAGTTTCTTTACTCAAGGATGCCCCCATAAATGTAAAGGGTGTCATAATCAAGAGACTTGGGATTTTGATGGTGGAAAAGAATTTACTCATGAAATTCTTAATTCAATCTTAGAAGGACTCACTGCGAATGGAGTTAAAAGAACTTTATGCGTTATGGGTGGCGAGCCACTATGTCCAGAAAATACATTTCTAACCCATCTAGTAATACAAACCGCAAAAGAAACAATTCCTGATTTAAAAGTTTATCTATGGACTGGATATTTATATGAAAATTTAAAAAATTCAACAGATACAGTTATTTAGAATATACTTCAATTAGTTGATGTGCTAATTGATGGGCCGTATATTGAACATGAAAGAGATATTACGGAACCTCTTAGAGGAAGCCGCAATCAAAAAATAATTTATCTAAAATGAACTTTGTAAAGAGTATTTTAGGAGGATTAATGATAGCAATAGCTAGCTATATCTACTTATCTGTTGGAGGTATAGTTGGAGCTATTATGTTTTCCATTGGCCTACTGACTATATTAAATATGTAGTTTAAATTATTTACAGGTTCAGTTGGTTATATCAAGAGCAAAAATGATATAAAAGATAACTTCATTATTTTAATAGGAAATATTATTGGGGCGTGCGGGATCTTAGCCTTTCCGCACGCAGCCGCTCTATCTCTAGTCTCTGCTAAGATCGCAATCCCACTATATTTAGTTTTCTTAAAGGGGATGGTTTGTGGTATATTTATATATTCGGCAGTATCCTCGTTTAAAAGAAATAAAGATTATATGGTGCCAGTCTGCGTAACAGGTTTTATATTATTCGGCGGAGAACACTGTATTGCAGATCTTTGTTACACTTTGGCCGCAGGTGTGCTTTCTATTGATGTAATATTATTTTTAATAGTAGTTACAATAGGCAATGCTATTGGTGCAATTATTGTTGACAGAATAAAATAATTATGATATTATATTAAAAGAAATGGAGGACTAGATATGACTTTATACGAGCTAAATCAAGCGGGATATGCCTCCCTTCCAAAAATGACAAAGGCTGAATTAGAGAAAGCTAAAGAAAATATTATCACATTCTTAGATTCCAATGATTCTAGATATTATATGATGCTTAATCACGATAATAAATATTTTACTTTATTTACCTATGAAAACGATGTAAATAAAAATAAAATAGCAAGCGAGATTATTTCTGTTTCTAAGACACTTGGAGAAATCAAGGCAATAGAGATAAATGGAAATATTGTAGAAATTTGGATTTTACATGGAGAGAAATGTGATATGTATGCGTTCTTTGATTATACAAAAGGGGTGATATAGGTATGACAAATGCTATTATTGTAAATTATGATCCATTTGCTATGGAATCTGCTGTATATGTTGTTGATGATGGACTACAAAAACAAATGAAAGTATGCTCTGATATTAATGGATTAGCTGAAGCCCTTGTAGGAATTGCTTATGGAAATGGAATATATAGTATACAAGTTCATGCTCCTTTTGCAATAACAGGAGAAATCAATAAACTTGTAAATGATTTGGAAAAAAATATATATTCAAATAGTAAAATTACAGTTGAGGGAATTTAATATGTTTTATAATTTAAAGTCTACAAATACTTATAGGGTGCCTACTGTAGAAGATGCTCTTAGATTGCGCAAATGGTTAGAAAAAACCTCGGTAGGAGAATTAACTTCATTTAAATACACTACTAAATATATTAAGCAAAAAGGTGAAATAGTTGAAGAGTATCAACTCGTCACCGCTACTATTACTATTGACAACGAGAAAGAACCAGAAGGCATTATGCCAATTACTATTACGGAGGAATAATATGGGTGTATATTTTGAGAAAGTGAGTCGCTTTAATGACATTGATCTACCTATTCCAACCCGCGCGACCGCCAATTCCGCAGGTTATGATTTCGTAGTCGCAGAAGATACAGTTCTACCTCCAATGAATTTTTTAACTTCTAAAATTCAAGACCATATTTTTGAAAAAGATAGTGACAAGGATTTTTATGGATTTGTGAGCCCTTTTACTCTTGATGATATGGCCAATCTTACTAAAGAATTAAAGTCTAAGATTACTCTTGTATCAACAGGAATGAAATGTCATTTAAATCCTGGTCAATATCTTGAATTAAGTGTTCGCAGTTCCACTCCTCTTAAACATTGGATTATTTGCGGAAATAGCGTTGGTATTATTGATGCCGATTATTGTGATAATCCAGATAATGAAGGAGAGATCTTTTTCCAGCTTGTTAATTTATCTCCTTTTGCTATTCAGTTAAAGCGTGGAGATAAAATTGGACAAGGAATTATTAAGAGTTATCAAATTACTGATGACGATAATGCAACTGGAGAAAGACTCGGTGGATTCGGAAGCACATCTAAATGAGTAATCTATTATCACTCGATTAGAGTTCGAAGATTACCGGATATGCGGTCTTTGAAGATAATAAGTTAAAAACTTTTGGTAAATTTGCTGTTGAAGATAATAATATAGATACTAGATTAGTAAAAATAAGATAGAAGATTAAAGATCTTATTGAATAGTATCATATAGATGAAGTAGTTTTTGAAGATATATAGTAGTAGAATAATATTTCTAATAATGTTTAGACTTTTAAGATTTTAGCAGAAGTATATGGGGTAGTTTCTGAATTACTAGAACAAGAAAAAATTCCCCATTCTTCTATTTTAGCAGTAACATGGAAATCTTTATTGGGTATAAAAGGAAAAACTCGACCAGAGTAGAAAAAAAATGCTCAGAATTATGTTTTTTATAATTATGGGGAAAAACCCACACAGGATGAAAGTGACGCTGTTTGTATCGGCCTTGCGCATATTAAATAGCATCAATGCGCTTGGTAATATTGGTCTAAATAAAAAAATCCTCCTTTCTTAACTTTAAAATAATTTGAGAAGTTAAGAAAGGAGGATTTTATGTTTGCTTTTATTACAGAACATATAGTAGAAATTCTTTTTGGTCTAATTTCCGCCGGAGCGTTGACTTTTTGTAGATACTTATATAAATAGTTAATGGCATATAAAAAAATGTTATAGGAAAAAGAAAATAATGATATAGTAGAACTTATTGACGAAAAATTAAAACCAATAGTAGAAGATATTGAAGAATTAAGAACATATATACGGAAAATAGAAGATAAAGAAAGACAAGATTTAACATTAATTATAGCTTCATATAGATTCAGACTTGTTTAGCTATGTAAAATATATATAAAGCAAGGATATATGACTCAAGATTAGTATGATCAACTAACAGAATTTTACAAACTATATCATTCTTTAGGTGGTAATGGACAAGCTAAAGAATATTATGAGAAAACCATGGAATTAGAAATTAGATCAGAATAAAAAAAATGGGGAACTCACTTGAGTTCCCCATCCTTCTTTAAGCGATTAAAAATAGAATTAGTCATATTTATTATTTCCTAGCCATATGTAGCAATTAAATCAGCTAGTAATTCTTCTTGTTCGATAGACAATTCTATTCCATAACTAAACATTGCAGCGTGCGTTAACTCATGACATAAAACTTTTTTCATCATTAATGGAGATAATTCTCCATTAATATAAATACCTTTAGTTTCATTATCACAAGCTCCTATCGTTAATTGTCCATCGCTTCTAATTAACATAGGATGAATTGGAGAAGTTAAAAATAATTTCCATCCTTCTCCATTAATATTAAACATGGTTTAAAGAAGATATTTTTGTAGCAAGAGCAGAAATTTTCTTTTCTAATAACTATCTTTCTTCTGGGCTTGCGTCATCAATCATTTCAACTAAATCTTCGCTTAATTCTTTCATGTATTTATCTAATTCTTTCATCTTTATTTCTTTATCTTTATGAAGCTCTTTTGATTCCATATACATCCGACGCATCATAGGACTACGACCTTCGCGAGAATCTCTTAAATCCATTGGAAATTCTTTCTCATTATAATATATTGGTCTATCTCCATAGTTTCTGCGGCTATCCTGCATATCTCCTCTATCTGATTCAGTATATCTCCCTTGAGAATCTCTTGAACGAGGATAGTACATTCTACCCCATTCATTTCTGTCCATATCTCTATCGGGTAAATAATATGGAGGAGTAATTGGAATGTAATACTTTCTATATTCTTCATCTTTCTCTTCCATTGCTTTTACAATAGAACAGTAGTACATTGCCTGCTCTAAATCTTTTATCATATCAATAGCTTCGCCTAATTCATGAGTGTCTACATTATGAATATCACTTAGCTATGATTGAACACACCCAATAAGAGTTTCTTTCATATGTTTAAGTCTTTCCATAATTAAGCCACCCTTTCAATAATTAAATTTGCATTTTGGACGTCAATAGTCTGAGTAGAAACATTTTTTACTGCAATTTCAAAGCAACATCCTCTTGGCACATCAATAAATATAGAACTTGCTACATTATTATAATCTCCTACCGCCGCCGGAGTAGAAATCATAGTAGTAGAAGCTACCCCTTCTCCATTGATAGCAATAGCTAAAGAAATTGGACCTGCGGCGATTGCAATATTACCGCTAAAATGAGCTTTATATCTAGCTCTGCATTGAGTAGATGTATTACCTTTTAGTGTTACTAGTCCACTTCCAACGCGATGTAGTAGGCTGTTGGAACAGCCTACTACCGCATCGGTAAAAAGGACATTTTGATTAGCTTGTACTGTTTGTACGGCATTCGCAATAATTTCCATTGAACCAAATCTCTCCTTTTAATTTAAATTAACACCCGCAATTACTCATGCTATAGCAACAGTTGGGGTTTGGTACTACATAAGCGGGAATTGGATTATCACGTCCTAATCTACGAATAAGCTCCGCAGTTTGAGCTTCTTGGTTAGCTGTAATAAAGTTATTTTGAGCTTGTTGAGAAGCAGCGAGACGAAGGGCCTGATTCTCGTTTTGCAAATCAGAGATTTTCTCCTGGCAGAGATAATCAAGAATTGCACGAGTTCCAGCATTTTGACTGTCAATAATATCACGAGTATTATTGGCCATAGAAGTCTGTAGTGCATTAGTATTAGTCGCTAGATTGTAGTTGACGTCGGCAAAACCTCTCTCAATCTGACGACCAGTCTCGCAGCAACAATCTGCAATTTGACGAGAAATAGCATTTTGATTTGTGAGATTATCAAAACTTGCTTGCTGAATTGCAGATTTTGTATCACAACAACAGTTAGAAAGCTGTGTAGCTAAAGCATTTTGACCCTGCATTAAAGCTACATTAGTGCTATTGAAACCTTGCTGTGTCTGATATCCAAGATTGCATACTGCGTTGTCTACTCCATGGAAACCATTTGTTAAAGCATTATTTAAAGCATATGTGCTATCACAGATTCCCTACTGGATAGAATTAATTCCAGACTGTAGATTTTGGAAAGCAAAACCTTCATTAATGTCTGCGCGAGTTGCCCAACCTTGACCAGAAGGAGAACCCAGACCATTACTGTTGGCTCCATATCCACCAAAACCGCCAAATCCATTTCCCCATCCAGAGAAGCAGAATAAGAATAGAATTATAATCCACCAAGCTCCTCCGTCGTTCCAAATTCCGCCATTGTTACGATCATTGCCACCTGTAGCAGCAGCAATATCAGCTAAAGAGTATCCATTGTTAGAATTGAACATTTAAGTTCCTCCTTTAAGAAAATTATTAAAGGCCGAGCATTTTCTTAAAGTCAGCAAACTCCTTGTCATAATTTAATCCTCTTTGGGATAAAAGATTTCTAGCTATTTGTTCAATCTCTTCGGTTTTATTCTATTTGGCAAGATCTAACAAATTAGCTCCAAACGGATTATTCCCCATCTAACTTTCTAATATATTTAGAGTTAGCTATTGAGGATTCTATCCATTCCTAATCATTTGAATTAACTACATTGGATTCATTTTATCGGCTCCTTAAAAATCTAATTTTGGCTTTGATTCCTGCTATTGCGCTGTAGGCTATTTATTTGCCTATGGCGCAATTTTTTCTTTTAATTGAACAAGTACGGTTTCAAATTCTTCTCTAGTAACAAACTAAGAAGGATTGACAACTGTTTCAATCGGAATATTTTTTAATTCATAAACATTAAGTGTTGAAGTTCCATCTAAATTTATCTATTTTGTATATATTTTTTTATTAGCTAAATCAGGAAAGAAAAATACAGAACCATCAAAGTCAATGCTAGTTGCCTTTACTTCTTCTATTGAAGAAACTGGGCGACCTTTAATTCCAATCTAGGGCTATTCCACATAGGGCATTCTTTGTTGCGGAGCATAAGGGATTGCCGCATACTAAGGTTGCTATTGTTGTGGTATATAGTATGGATAATTAACTGCCATAGTTTTACCTCCTTTAAAATATTCCCTTGGCCTTTCATTATTATATAAAATTTTGGCAAAGATAATTTTACTATTTTGCCAAAATTTTTGCCAATTTTAGTATAAAAATATAATGGGGCATAGTAACCCCATTATATCATGATGCTCTATTTTCATTAACCGCGGCTTCAATGAGATTAGTTAGGTAAGTATTTAAGTCGCCAGTTGTCTCAATAATATATTGTTTTGCATCAGATGATAAGATCTCTAATACAGATTCCATAGTCTTATCAAATGCAATTTTTTGAGCCTCAGCATCAAAAGCACCTTGTTCTTTTAAGCTATTAACATAAGTCTGATTTGTAGCTATTACACATTTAGTAATAGTATCAAATATCATAGTGGTGTATTTCTAAGCTGTTTCATTCTCTGTCTTAGAATTTAACTCATCTCGTTTAGCAGAGAGGAAATCTATGAGATATTTTGTTAAAATACCAAGCAGAGGAAGAATACAAAGCTAGAATATTTGAATAACAATTTCAGGCATATTAATTCCTCCTTTATATTATATATAAAACAATAGGAAGATAATTTAACTTTATTTGACCTGCGGGTTTCCGTTTAACCGATCTTTTTGCTAACGCTCATAAATTCTTAATCTAAGAGTGCTTTCAGATATGTCTTGACATTCTTTCGCTAATCTAGTAATTGGCTCATTATGTAGATAGCGTTCATATAATTCATCGAAATTATCTGGAAGATTTTTTCTTGGTCTACCAAATTTTATTCCTTTCTATTTAGCTGCGGCTATTCCTTCTGCCTATCTCTATTTAATATATGTTCTTTCCTGTTCAGCCTAGAAAGATAAGATTTGTAAGACTAGATCTGATATAAAAGTACCCATAATATCTTTGCAATATGACGTATCCAATAATGGCATATCCAAAACTTTTATATCTACATTTTTTGTCTTTGTTATTAAACTCCATTGTTCAAGAATTTCAGAATAATTACGTCCTAGTCTGTCAATGGACTTCAGGAGAATCATATCTCCTGAAGTCACAGTATCCATCATTTTCTAATAGGATGGTCTATTAAAATCTTTGCCCGACTGTTTATCTATGAAGATATTTTCTTCTTTAACCCCAGCTTCAGTTAAAGCAAGAATTTGGCGGTCAATATTTTGGTCACGTGAACTAACTCGTGCGTATCCGTATAACACCTTTATCACCTCATAGATATATAAAAAATTGGCAATTTTATATAACAAAAATTGCCCAAAATTTTGGCAATTCAGCGTTTTGATTTTTATAATATATTATTATATAATATATTATACTCTGTTAATAACAACATCTGCCGCAGGCATAATAAAATATAAAGTATCTTCTGATCCAGCTCTAGTCATTTTGTTATTTTTGTCATCTGGATCAATATTTATTCCTAAATCACTCTCCGCCGGTATAATAGAGCCATTAACAGTTTTAAATGTATAATTAGGCAACCTACCTACGCCGCCAGAAATTACAAACTCTCCTGGTTTAGCGGTTGACTAAAAATTTAAGTCGGTATTATCTGTAATTTTATATTCTTTTTGAGAAAAAACTTCACTTACTTTTTCTGCCATTTGCCGAAAAGTTGTTCCATCTGGAATATCAATTTCTTTATTTATAAGATTTGTCTTTAAAATATTTTTTGTTTCACTTAAATAATCTAATTTATCCGCGATAGTGCCCATTAAATCACTTCCCCATTTATGCTATCTAATACAGCGCCAATGTCACCAATAGAAGCTAAAATTTTATTAAACTCTTGTTCCGTTCCAGAATATCCACCATCTTTAGCTGCGTCATAAGCGGATTTTCCATTTAATCCAGGCTATCCTATTCCAGCAACCTTTTTTCCATTTACTTTAATCATTTTATTTCAACTCCAATTCATTATATATTACATAAATAAATACATAATCTCCATATAAGAAAGACTAATTATCTCGTCCAACCCTAAATGTTACCTAATTTTCATTTATAGAAATATTGTCAATAATAAATGACAGATCGGGAGCGTTAATAGCTGCTTTAGAAATGACCCCCCACTAATTCTTAAATTTTGCTAAAATGCTACCATGTATCATTTGAACCCCATCTGAGGTTTCAGGATTAGGCTATGTTACTAATACAATTACAGCAGGTTCTTTTTCTACTGCAAAAGAAACAGTTCCATATGATGAAATTCCTCCTCCAGCTCTGACTGAAGAATTAAATGCCTTTATTTTTAACCAACTCCCTGTTTCAATTTGGCTTATATTTTCTGCAATAGTTGAAAAACTATCGGTTGCCGCAGTTTCTACTCCCTTGTCAGTGACTGCGGTCGCTATTAGGGCTTTGCCCTCACTGACATCGGTAAAAAGCTCATCAATAGCAGATTGAACATTAGTGGCTTTCATGCTTGAAGTTTCATTATTATATTCTATTGATGATGCAGTAAGATTTTCATTATCTTCTTCATCAAATTCAATAGTATAAGGCCCTGATCCTAATGTTTCTCCCATTTCCGCGCTACCGCCTCCTGGCACGGTAATAGCATTTTGGTTTTTAACCTATCCAGTTAAAATACATTCCATAGATATTTTCTCCTTTCATCTAAAACCTTTAAAAAAGTACACTTTACTGAACTTGGTCAACTATATATAATTTATCTACTCTTTCTTTCATATATATTTGAAAAGAGTAAGATACTCACTTTTGGGAAAAGGGTTTCTTACCCTTTTCCCAATTTTTTGTTATCTAGACAGAAGAAGTATTTTTCCTGTTAAAAAGTGTACTTTTTCTCGGAAATTGTTAATGACTTTCTAAAAGACTGGAGCGAAGATCGCTTCCATCCTCGACCTTCTATCTAGTAATTTAGATTTGTTTATAGCAATAGCTAGATAGAAGGAGGTAAACAATTTGCCTAAATGTATTTTAGCTGAGTAGGGTGGAAAAGGTGGAGGCTCTTTTTCTCTTGTAAAAATTGAAGTAACCACTCCCCCTAATAAAACGAGCTATCTTGCTGGTGACACATTTAATCCTGCTGGAATGGTAGTTACCGCATCTTACGGCATGGATGATGTTATTGTAACAACAGCAGAAGTAACTGGATATCAAGTTACTCCAAGTCCTTTAACAGACGGAGTTACTGAAGTAACTATTACTTATTCAGAACTCGGTGAAACTTGTCAAACTGCATAGAAGGTAACTGTTATTCATAAACTTCTTAGTATTTAGGTTACTACTAACCCAACTAAGATGACCTATGAATATGGCGACACCCTTCAAACAACAGGAATGGTAGTTACAGCGAGTTACTCTGATAGTAAAAGCGCGGCTGTCACAGGTTATACGTGCTCACCAACATCCTTAACTACAGTTGGCAGCTAGCAAATTACTGTTTCTTATACAGAGAATGAAGTAACTCAATCTGCGAAATTTACGGTAACTGTTGAGCGTAAATCTGTCGCTAAACCAACCTGGAAAAGTAATCTTACCTATACAGGTAATAGTCAATCAGTAAGTGGAACTTCTTATTGGAATAATTTCAATACCACTTATATGACGATTGGTGGAACTACTTCCGCTACTAACGCAGGAACTTATACAGCTACATTTACTCTAAAGAGCAACTATAGATGGGCTGATAAGACAACCGATAATCTTGATGTAAACTGGGTTATTAATAAAGCCGCGGGTAGTTTAACCGTAAATCCAACTTCTGTTGCTCTTGATGGAGATAATTATAGTGCTGGCGTTAAAGTTACTATTACTCGCGCGGGAGATGGAGCTATTAGCTATACTCCAACTAGTGTTACTGGTCTTACCCTCTCTTTAAGTGGTAATATTCTTACTATTAAAGGTGATGGCAGTACAGCTATTTCTTCTACCACGATTACTATTAAAGTTGCGGCCGGAACTAACCATACTGCTCCAGGTAACAAGACTGTTACAGTAACAGCAAGCTATTGGGAGTGGGGTTCTGAAACTGCTACTGGTGATGCTAAGTGGTGGGCTGGATTAAAGACCTGGGCAGCTAAGGCTTCTTCCAGTGAAAGAAAGAAATGTGTAGGTAAAAAGAAACTTGTAAGTCTTTCTAGTGCGGTACTTGGTGCCAACGCTGCTACAATGATTTGTATTGGTGCTGATTAGGATGGAACTGGAACATTAACTTTCCAGACTGCGGGAACTTTACCTAACAGTACATCATTTGGTAGTAACGCGTTATGGAATGGTTCAACCGCTCAATCCTTGTGCAATGATTTTGGTAATAGATGTAGCGCAACCGCTTCTATTAAATCTGTTACTAAGAAGACAAGTTCTGCTAGTAATGGTAATTAGAATAATACTGCGGATGTTCAAACAACTGCAAAATGTTGGTTACCTTCTGAATGTGAGATGGGATTTACTAGCTCTAGCGGCTATGCTAGTTCTTATTAGGAGTGGACTGTTGGAGGAAGTTAGACGGCCTATAGTTACTATACAAGCAACTCTACTAGAGTTAAATACCAGATGAACGCCAATGGTTCGTTGACAAATTCAACGATGTGGTATTGGGAACGGTCCCTATACTACTACAACTCGTACAACGTTTGCGCTGTCCGCACCGATGGATCTGCGAACGTCAACGGCTACCGCGACAGCTACGGGCTCGCGCCGGCTTTCGTCATTGGATAATACAGCAAAATAACAATTCGGGACAGTTAAGGTTAAATTGTCCAATAAAAAAATTATATATTCAAGTGAGGGAAATTTTAAATGTCTGTAAAAGTAAAGGATAGACACCTATCAAAACAAGACTGTCTTTATAAAGCCCGTGAATTGGTTGGCTACATTTTAGTCTTAACTCGTCCTAGAGAATTTGATAAGGATGGAAAACAAATCTGCAAACCTGGACTGCTTGGAGAGGGTCAACCTCTTCAAGCGTTCGGGTACGATATAATTAAATGCGGAAAGGGTATACACGCTTGCTGTTATGAGGCGTGTAGGATAAACTTAAAAGATAAAGAAACCCTTACAAAAAGAAATGAATATCACAATAGAGCGATTGAATATTGTGATAGTATATTTCGACAAATCGACCTATGTATTTATTAGTATGCTCAGAACAGCAAAAAGAAAAGAAGATCTTTTGAACATCTAGCTAGATTGACTAAGAAAGTAAAAGAATCAATCCAAGATAGAAAAAATAGAGATAAACTTATAGTCGAGCATAGATATTCGGCTCCTAAAACCCATAGGAGAGGTCGATAATATTTTTCTGCGGTTAAGTTCTGTATCTTTCGGTCCCGTAACTACAACAACTCGAACAACGTTTGCAATGTCAACAACGATGGATCTGCGAACAACAACAACTACAACAACAGCAACGGGCTCGCGCCGGATTAGATGGAGCTATCATGTTGCGAGTTAAGCTGCGGAGCAGCGCAAACGAGCAACGCCTAAATAGTACCCCGGAGTATATTATTATCCATCTAATTAAGGTTTACTCTGGATTGCACTCACTATGTGGGGAAGAGATTGAGAGACCATTAAAGAGCTTTGCTCTACAACTATCGAATAATATACTATAGGTAGATCTGCCTTTTCATCTAAGGAGAACTTAACCATTTCACTGAAAAAGTGGATAAAGTAAGACTGTAGACGTGGAGCTCGAGTAGCTACCACTATAGCTACATGATAAGGAGAAAGTATGTCTGAAATAAATCAAGATACTACTTTCGAGCGTTTTTGTAGTTTTGACACTATGTATGATGCGTCTTATAAGGTATGCCGAAACGTTCGATGGAAAGATAGTACAATTAATTTTGAAGAGAATAGGATAGAAACAATTTTAAAAACAGAAGCTGATCTGCGAGCGTGTGAATACGAATAGCTTGTGTTTAGTTGTTTTTCGATAATCGAACGAGGCAAACCAAGAGATATAAGAGCGTGTCATATCAACGACAGACTGGTACAAAATGCGTTATGTGAACAAGTTTTATTACCAGAATTAACTCCTAGATTTATCTACGATAATTGTGCTACTTTAAGAGGAAAAGGAATAGACTTTGCTTTAAAAAGAGTAAAGAAACATCTTCAACAAGCTCATAGAGAATATGGATTAGGAAAAGATTTTTATGGGTTAAGAATTGATATTCAAAAATATTTTGATTCTATTGACCATAAATCTTTAAAGAAAGCGGCTAAACGTTTGATAAAAGATAAAAGAATTTATCAACTATGCTGTTATTTAATAGATACATTTTCTTTTAAGCTAACAAAAGATTCCTCTCCCATACCAGGAAAAGATTATTATATTAGTAAACGGCACAAATACACGAGAATTAGTACCACTAATTTTAAGCCTGGCCGCAAATACTATGAATATGATAATAAAAGTCTTGGATTAGGAAGTCAAACATCACAATTATTCGCATTGCTAGCATTGAACGAAATTGACCACTTCATCAAAGAAGAGTTACATATTAAGTATTATGGTCGTTATATGGATGATTTATATTTATTCCACAATGACAGTCAATACTTAGCCGAATGTGAAAAGAGAATAGAAGTTCGCTTAAATAAGCAAGGATTAAAGATGAATAAGAAAAAGACTACTATTACTAGAATCTCTCCTATTCATGCGGACGGCAAACGTCACGCTCCATTAAAATACTTAAAGTGAAACTTTTATCTCACAGACACTAATCATATAATACAAATTCCTTTTAAAAAGAAAGTGGCTCATTAGCGCAGAAAGTTAAAGAAAATGCAAGCGCTATGGTTAGAGGGTAAAATTTCAACAGATGAAATTTAGAAATCCTATCAAGGTTGGAGGGCACATATTTCTAAAGGAACTTGTTTTTATATAATTCAAGATATGGACAATTATTTTCGTTCATTATTTAAAGGAGTTGAAATAAAGTAATGTATATTCTATTAAATAGAGAGAATGTAGTAGTTGATATTCTTTCAGAAGCACGTTACATTAAACTGCAATCCTCAAATGGTATTGTCGTTGCCTGCGAGGAAGAAGAGGGAACTGGGGTTATCGGCTCAAATGGAGATACACATTATACTCTAATTAAAGCCGATGTATTAAATCAATCTAATGCTGTAAAAGTATTAGAGATAGAAACAATTCCATCAGATGTTACTCCTAATTATTCAATATATAATCAAGAAGATGGAACATTCACTTCTGATTTAGATTAGGCAAAGTATGACAAACAAGAGGAAAACAAGAAACTATTCGCAGAGTATCTTGCTACCCACCCACTAACTTGGGTTGATGGAAAAGAATATGGAATTACGTAGGAGGACCAGTCTGAGATTAGCTTAAATCTCAATCAATATCAAGTCGCTCTCGCGGCTGAAGTAGAAAATCCTACGCTTGAGTGGCACGCTCGACACGAAGAATGTGTGCCATGGAGTTTAGAGCAATTATCCGCTCTAAGTTTAGCTATTTTAAATGTGGTATATCCCAAATATCATTTAATGCAAGAATATAAAACTTAGATATTCGAAGCTGATTCAATAGATAAATTAAAAGCTATTGAATTAAACTATGAAGATACCGACAGTGAGTAAAAATATAATTCTATTTGCAGTTGGAGGAACTCTATATTACGGTATAGAGTTCCTCTATAAAACTTTTATCAGCTTTGGAACTTGTCATTGGTCTATGTTCTTATTGGGCGGCTTATGCTTTTTATTAATAGGACTAATGAATGAGAACGTTCTTTGGGAAGAATCTATTCTTACTCAAGGAGTAAAAGGCTCTTTAATCATAACTGCTTTAGAATTAATCTTTGGTCTAGTATTAAATGTAAAACTAGGCTTAGGTATTTGGGATTATTCTCACGTTCCATTGAATTTTATGGGGTAGATTTGTTTACCATTCTCTATCGCCTGGTTCTTTTTAAGCCTTTTGGCAATAGTATTAGACGACTACCTAAGATGGAAATGGTTTGGAGAAGAAAAACCGCATTATCATTTATATAGTAAACCTCCTTGCGAGAAATAAAAAAAATGGGGAGAACCTTAATTTCAAGGTTCTCCCCATTTTTTTTTATTTTACATCAATGATAATAATAGCAATATCATTTGTTGGTTTTTCTTTTGTATAAAAGGTAATTCCAACCCCAACTGATGCATCAGCGTGATCAATTTTACTATACTCTTCAAGATTAGAAGTATAACTAATAATAGGTGGCACATTACCTGCTTTTCCGCAAGTTAAAGAAGTATTGGAATAAGTATATGTATACATATCTTCATTTAATACCCAACCTGATGCAGAAAGAGTTGCTGGATAAGCTGCCGTAGTACTTCCACTAATCTAGTTATCTGTTTCCAATTTGCTATACACATCTAAATTAGTTCTCGCCCCTGCTGCATTAATTGCCCCAGTTCCACCAACTGAAATTGGAAGCGTTCCAAATTGCGGAGCGCCAGCTGTAGCGGCAAATAAAGCGCCAGTTCCTTGCAATCCTGTTACACCATTCTCGCTATTTCCGATAACAACCTAACCAGCCGCAATTTCAACCATCTTTACCGCATTAGTCCCATTACCAATTAATAAAGCATTTACAGTTAGACTATTATGTCCAGTTCCGCCCTGAGCTACAGTGGCAGTCATATTTTTAAGAAAAATATCATCAATATCAATCTCAGTAATATCATTCTTTAGAACTTGAGCAGCATAGGCATTTACCTGCAAACGCCCACCTTCTTCATTACTAATATCAATAAAGAGATTTCCTTTATCTTCTGTGAAATAAGCGTATCCTTCATGAAGAGGTACACTATTCAAATTATCTTCTGGTCCTCGAAAAATCTTAAATAAAGCCATTTTAGGCCCTCCTTTATACTCTCTAAATATAAATTAAGGTATTAAATCACTAAAACTTCCCCAAGATAACAACTCTTCTATCTATTCGGCAGAATATGTCTATCTATCTTTATTTGTAATAGCTCCACCGATTAAAGTGTTGATATAATGAACGCTATAAGTTTTATTTGTTACCTCTCCACCATCTTCATTATTATAATCATTATCAATAAGGTTAGCAATACCTCCGGTTAGTTGAACTCTTCCCCATACTCCATCGGCTGCTTTATAATACCAATAAGAAGTTTCCTAATTAGTCTCATATTCAACCCAAGTAATAGAGAAAATATCCTCTGCGCTGATTTCTCCATCGTAATTTTCTTCGATGTAATTTACGCCATTCTATAAAGAATCCTTAATTGTTTCAGTTTCGTTAATAGTGTAACTTTTAACTATTTTAAGAGCTTCTCCAACAGGACCTTTTAAGTTTCCTTTATTCTTAACCCATGTTCCATTAGAGCTTAATGAATAAATATCTCCTGTATCAGTATTTAAATACAAATCTCCTGTTTTAGCTCCATCAACAGTAACATTTAAAGATGTATCAGAAACAGCTAATCCAGCAAATAATTTAGATCCTCTTGGAATCTAGAAATCAAGATTTACTGTATCAGAAGAAATAATCTTACTAGAGACAGATCCCTCTTCATCAATTCCTATAAAATCAAAAGAAACTCCATATTTAACCGCGGATGGAAGCCCAAAGACAAGTTTCCAAGCGGTTTCTTCCGTATTAGTAAATTCTCTTACTACAGTAGGTGCAGTTGGTTCATACCCGCTACCACCATTTGTATAAGGGTCTAATTTTGTTACTTCTATTTCAGGTAATGGAGACTAAATACAAGCAACATATTGGAAAGTGCAAGTTGTACCCGACTTCTTTGTTACCTTGTAAATAAAACCGGTCGGTGCATTAATATAATAATCACCAATATTATAATCTGCAAAAGCTTCATTCGTTTCTTCATAAGTTCCAGCAGTTCTTTCTCCTAATAATTCACCATAATAAAACTTAATAGATTCTGGTAAACTAAATTTTAATACCGGAGAATTAATATTAGCATTATCTATCTAAACTGATGGGTTTTCCTCTGGACCTACAATAATAGTCTCTGGATTTCCCATTACCTAGCTTTGAGGTAAAAAGAAATTAATAACTGGATTATTTATATCATCAAAATTTATCTCAAAATATGGTGTTTCATTAGAATCAAGAACTGTTGTAGTTCCTTCCTATAATGATTGAGATACAGGTAATTGGAATTTAATTGCCGGTCTATTTATAGAATAAGAACCAGACGTTTCTAAGGATACTGTAGGTTCCTCTCCAACATTTAATAATTCAACTAGCGCCGTTTCAATAACTTGTGATTGTGGCAAAGATAATTTTAAACTTGGATTATTTATATCTGTTGTATCTAATTTCACACTAGGATTTTTATTGCAATCTAGAACGGTTGTTTCACCTAATTGAATATTTTGACTCTAAGGTAACTAAAAAGTTAGCCACAATCTATCTAAGTCTGTATTATCCCAAACTACATTTGGATCTTTATCGGCATCAAGAACTTCTGTATCACGTAAGCTAATTCTTGGTGTATTTCCTGTCATGGAAGCCTGCATCTCATAGCTTAGGCCGCCCGCAGATCCACTTCCATCTTTATCATTAAAAACTTTTTTCCAAAGGGTAGAGTTATAACTTTTACCATAATTCTATAAATCTTCATTCTTATAAATATCGTAATTTGCATCACTTGGCAAACCATACGATACAATAACGAAATCTCCGGGGAAAATAGAAGATGTCCAACCCTTTGTTAAATCTCTATCCATCTAATATTTACTAGTAAAGATTTGCTTAATTTCAAAATCTATACCTTTAGGTCCTCCATAGAAACTCTCCATAGTTTGACACCTCCTTATACATAAATAAAGTCAATAATGACATTATATAAATCCTAATAATTTTCTGGAGCATTAACATTATTAGGATTTGGTAGTACATAAATGCCATTTACCCCCTGATTATATAAGCTTAATGCTGTCTAATAAGCCTCTATATAAGCAGTCTAAATATTATTATATGCGCCCCAATAAGCCTTATATCCTTCTGGATCGGTATCTTGATCTGGCATATCTGGATTTTCTTTATAAAATCTCTCCAAATCTTCACTTCTTTTTTTGTCTGCGGCTTGCATTCCCGCAGTTCCTTGTTCAATAGCCTACTGAGATGCTTCTTCGTCTTTCTCATACTTTCTAGGTCTAATAAAATACATATTAGTAATAGCTATGTCATCATCTAGTTCATATATTCCAGTTCTACCAACCATAATAGTTTTTGATTCATTCATAACTATCTTAGTCCCAGCAGGAGCCTATACTCCAACTTTATTAAATTGAGAGGCCCCCACTTGGACAACAATATCACTGAATATATTCTACCCACTAGAAACATAACTACCACTGTTGTTATCTATTACATTATAATATATTTGACCAACAGTTGGCATTATCTCCTACTCCTCCTTATACTCTTGTTAATACTTCCGTGGCTGTAATACTCATAGTTCCATTATATGAAAGAGGTAAAGTGAATTGGGTTATCTAATAATTTCCACTAAGTCCACTGTCTTTATCTTCAACATAAAGAATATTATTTGGTTCCATATAATATTTTGGTAAACAAGTAATGGATATAGTTGTATTATAATTTAAATTCTAATACAACATTTCTCTAATTTTATCAAAACAACTCGCATTTGTGGAGCTTATTGAAAATAAATTATAATACTCAGAAGTAAGAACAAAAAATCTCTAACCAATTCCTCTATATTCTGCTATCAAATCCTGGTCTAATCCTTCAATAAATATAATATCAGGAGCTTCTATATTATATACGGAAGTTATATCAGAACTATTAATTACTTTAGTCCTTCTACCTATCTCATTTATTGAATATTTTCCAATTTCTGAACCGGTATCTATAAAATCTAGCCAATAGTTTAAATTTCCTGGATTATTAAATACATCTGGATTCCAATGATTATATTCATCCCATTTCTCATTTAGTGGATTATATAAATTGCGCCATTCGGCGATTAATTCAGAGTCATAGTAATTATCATATACACTATTTGTTACTTGTGCGTTTAATGCTCTACGATATAATTCCTCTCTCCACTCATCGCACGGAGATCCAACTAATTCTACTTCATATCCTGATATTGAATAATCAGAAGATATATTATTAAAATCATATCTTATAATTAATCCAGTCTCTTTATCACTCACAGCCCACATATAATATCCTGCTAAGTCAATTATTGGTTTGGTATCAATAGCAAGATGATACCTAATATCAACTTCTATTCCAGATGTAGTGGTTCTCTTTCCCCAAACATAAAAATCATTTTTTATATTATCAAACTTTGGACTGCGGGTTATGGCTGTAGTAGTATCAAGATCGGTTAAAGAGTATAAAAACTTAGCATTATTATAGCTCTTTACATAATTTTCTGGAGATAACTCTGTTAAAGGACTTCCAGTATTAAGATAATTCTTTATCTCCTAAAAGATAAAGCGACCATCTATATCATAAAAATACTCAAAATTTCCAAGAACTTCAACTATTTTATCTAATAGAGTAGTTACAGTATCTCCAGCATCTAAAATTAATTCTCCCGGATAAGTAAATTCAGTTTCTCTATATCCAGCATCCTATCCATAACTTATCATATGAGGAAAATCAGCGCTTGGAGAAAAGTCCATACTTTCATAATTATTGCTAAAATATATGGGTTTATCTCCTATATATTTAACTAACATCTTACAAGTTTCTTCTATGTCAGTAATAATAATATTTGTTATAGCTTCTCCGCCCCAATGGTTGACTGCTTCATATATAATTTGAAAGATAGTTGGATATACAATTTCTATATCTCCATCTTTTTTCTATATATAACTTTCATGAAAGGTTATAGAGCCTGGAAACGTCCCTCCTGCGGTTCCATCAAGTAAACACATTTTATCTTTTCCACTTATAGAGATTGTCCATCCAGAAGTGGATCTTGCTACCGATGCGTTGGATAAAACAAATAATCCACAAGGAAACCAAATTATATCTCCATATCTTGCATAAGACTTTAACGGATTATTATATCCAACAAAAACTTTAACCTTCTTGTTTATTGAAATCTCATTATCTATATTTTCAATATCGCTATTATTCTCATTAGCCAACATAGTTAGGTTAATTGTTCTACGAACAGAGGACGATCCATTAACACTTAAACTACCAGCAGTTATGTTACCCTATATTTCTCTAATAGGTTTTTCATCAAAAGAAAGTAAAATAATTTTTGCGTAATGAGTTTTAATATTTAATTTATCAAGAGCTATAAGGAAATCCATATCATTTAAATAATCAAACATAATACTATTCCACCTTCATGCGCATTTGATTTGTTAAACATTTATAATTTATTACACAAAACTAAGCACTTTCTAAAGCTATATATTTAACCATATTATCTAATGGATTAAGAGTATACCTTCCAGTTGAGCCAATCTTTATAATAGACGGATCACTTCCATCTGGACTAGAACTAATTAAAAGGGTAGTTCCTTCATCTGCCTCAATGTCAAGTAAAACAATATCACTAAAAGTATAATAAATCTCACCATCTGTCAACTATCCATCATCATTTAATTCAAAATGAGTATTGTATATAAGCTCAACTTGTTTCTATGTCTCTTCTTTTATTATCTCGTAAATATTAATGGTTTTATATAGATTAAAGGTTGTATTATCAACAATAGTATCTCCCTATTTATCCTTGACTAAAAACTTTTCCATATTTGGTGGAACATTACTAAATATACGATAAGTTTCACTGTTTCTATAATCGTAATTATAGAATTTTAAAACTCCATCTGTACCAGTAAAAATTCCAGAAATCTATCCCCAAATGCGAGAAGCATCAATAGCAGAAACGACTCCAACAGAAACGTCCTCAACCTAATTCAACTAGCAAACATAATTTACAACAATAGGAACGCTAGACGCGGACAAAGATAAAGAATTTACATTTTCATTTAAATGATAAACTCTATTTGGAGCAACTAAAATTCTTGAACCATTAACATTAATTTCGATAGTTGCGGATTCGGGGCCATCAAGAGCGAGAATCAAATCTTTACATTCCTAAATCTGTCTATCATATTCAGAAGTATCCTCGTCATCTCCCGCGGCTTCAGATTTAAGAGCTTCTAATTCTAGTAATCGTGCAGTCAAATCTATTTTTGGATATTGCTCAATCTAAATATCTGTAACTTGAATTAAATTAAGTTTATATCCTCCGCCTATACTAACTTCTTCCTGCTCTCTTATCTTTGCATATAAATCTATATTTCTACCATAAATTCCACTTAACTATCCGAAAGAATTTATTCTATCTTCGCTAGCTAAACTTTCAAATTTACCAATATTTATTATATTAACTTCATTTAAATTTTCTATGGTATTCTCTAAAACTTCATACGCAGTAGCAGAAAAGGAGTAAATCATGCGGCCGACCGTATTATTCGGAGTCAAAGATACATTCAGCAAGCCTATAATTATATTTCCTTCGGTAGAAGATTTAAAGAGCTTATAATTAAAATCGTTTAAAAATTCTTCCACTTTTTCTCTAAATATTCTTTCAATAAAAATATTATCATTTGTTAAACTAGTTGAGATAGATAATTTATTTTCATTTGTAGAAACTTCAGAATAAGTTTCCTACTTCTCTTGACATTTTCCTCTGGTTACATTGTTTTTAATAAATTTGTCTTTGGGAATTACTAATTCATTATTGTAATAAAGTCCATCATCTTTTAAAGAGAAAAATGTCTAATCTTCATCCATCTAAAAACTTATTAATCCAGAAATTGGAAACTCTGCATAATAAGCCTTACCATTCTAAACCAAATGAGGATATTTACTTCCTAAGGTATCTTGTTTACTTCTTAAAGTAGTATGTTTAAAGCTGGATAATGTCTAATTAAGAGATAACTTTAACTATATATTATCCCTATAAATATAGCTATATTGGAAATCAACACTTCTACCTTGGTTACTTGTATCATATACCTAAGAAGTCCGCAACCCTGCTGAATTTTCCTATTGTATGGCATATTTATATCTTATACCACTTTCAATAGCAAAATCAATATGAATAACTGAATCATTTAATACTTGATTAGAAAATTTAAGATATTTTAAATCTTCCCATATCTAATAATTACTTTTTTCAGAACTTCTTGTTATTACATAACTACCACTAAGTCCATTTTTAGCGGTACAAAATATTTTTATACAACCATTTTCTCGACAATATACATCATTATCTTCAACTCTAATAGATACTCCCTCTAAATTTCCCAAATAGGTCCTATTAACTGAAAAATTATAAGGCTCTGATTCTCCTTCATATTCATTAATAGTAATAATAGAGTAGACTACTGTATAGCTTTTATTATTGGTTAACACGGTTTTAAATCTATAAGTATCGGTATTATTAATAGAACCATTGTGCTATAACCATCCAGATGTTTCAAGTAAATAATTAGGATCTTTAGAGGCTCCTTCATACAAATCAAATTTATATCTATCCAATAATTCATTACTAGCAGAGCTAATATTAAAGCTTCCTATAAACAAAGGAGTAAGAGTTGCCTCTATTCTTTCAGTAGATATAACATCTTCTCGTTTAGCTTCATCGTTTTCTATTTTAATAATTGGTGTATCTATAGCCTTGATTATCATTACAGTAGACCATTCAGAAAAGGCTCCCGCGTCTATCTGCTATTGTTTCCAAGTGGCAAATTCTGATAACGAAGTATACATTGGATTTATACCAAAACGCATTTGTACTTTGTATAAATAGCCTGGCTACCAAGATTCGGCTAATTCGCTTCTATTAATTGATACAAAATATTGATTTCCTAAAGACCCTATCGCAGAAGGAGCTTTATAAATAGTTCCATCTGGATATTGGTCTGTATTTACAATACTTTTATTATTAGACTAACGAACTAGCCGCACTTGTACATGACCTATGTCATTAAAAGACGTAATTGACTATAGCGTAAAATTTATCTAATATACGTTCACGCTAGAAAGAAATGCTGGCTATGTACTCTACAAAGTAGGCGGATAAATACTAATTGGCACAATTAACGCCTCCTTTTTCTCATCTAAAATATTTAAAAAATCTTATATTTTTTATAAATATAATTGGCCAAGAGGCTGACGAGTTTTACTCCTCGTCAGCCTCCACCATAAAATATAGAGTATTCATAACTTTTAAAGGAATATCATACCCCTATAAAATATCAATAGAAAAAGTCGCTAATGGAACGCTAGTATTAACCGCCAATAAAGCATTTAATTCTTGATTAGCCGCTTCCCTTTTCTCCTCTGAAATCTAATAGGTTATATCATCAACTTTTTCTCCATATCTTTCAATAATCTTTTTTCGTTCGTTATAAATATCCTCAGCAATAGGAGAAAGAATTTTAAAATTTCTTATTACTGCATATGATACACTCGCGGGAAGAAGTGAGCAATCTTGTATTGTAGAATTTAAATTCTCAACTGCTTCCAAAATATCCTTGTTTAACATTTTCATAATTAAGACTCCTTTTTCTCTTATGGTGAAACCGCATCTGCTAAAGCTTCAAATAAAGCTGCACTAATCAAAGTTTTATCTGCGGTAACTCTTGAAGTCCCGCAAGCAGATGCCATAGAATTATAAACACTCGCAGTTATCCAATCACCACGAGAAACTTTTAAATTATTGTATGAAGAATACTGATTTGACTAGTTTCTCCAACTTTTATATTTACCAACCTAGTCAGCTAACTAATTCCATTTGCTGGCTGTAGCATAATCTGCTATATAATCTCCAGGACTGCATCCAAAAGAAAAGCTAGTTGGTTGCGTATATACAGTTACACTATCAGATGCAGATCCTAAACTAACTGTTGTCCTAGACGTAGTTGGCCCAGTAGTTGTTGTTACATCTTTATATATTGGATTCCCATTTTCGTCTTTTCCTACTTCTTCTCTATGGGTAGACCATCGAGTTACAGTAGTAGTTTTCGTACATCTAGCACTTAATGTACCTCTAACTGTGTTTGCTCTTCCCGCGGTTAAGCCAGTAAAATTATGAGTTGGTTCTTTTGAACTAGAGCTGCCTCCATCGCTAAAGCTCCAACTCCATACTGTATTGCTATAAGAAATAGTAGTTCTAGAACCATTTTTACTATCTCCAGTAGTGGTCGTTCCGGAATCACTTGGATACACCCATCCTACCGCAGTACAACTTATTGAAGCATATCTCTATCCAACACTAGAGTAAGAAGGAGAATGTAAAGTTACAGAACCCATATACTATCAACTCCTTACGCAAATTGGGCATAGATACCGTGCTAATTTTCTTTAGAAACATTTACATTTAGACTTCCTCCAACTATCCATATTCCGCCACCTTTTGTTCGTAGAGCTATGTTTCTAGAAGATTTTAAAATAATACTATGATCTCCTCGTTCAGTAAGAATACCAATATTATCAGTAGGACCATAATCATCTTCTCCTTCAACATATCCTAAAGTTCCCAGCTTATTTCTCCAACGATTATCTAAAAATATATCTACTTGATTCGTCTAAACTAAACCATTATATAGTCTTGTGGCACCATTTTCCAATCCGCTTTCACTGATGATCCAGCCACCAATCTCACCATTATCACAAGTCAAAGTAGTTGCATTAATATCTCCGCTAATATTTACATTGTCTGATTCAAAATTATCACACACAATTCTACCATTTGAATATAGTGTAGTTCTTCCTCCAGAAATTTTATTTGAACTGATGATCCAGCCACCAATCTCACCATTATCTGCATAAATTGAACCATTAATCGTTGCATTTTTACACTACATTTCTCCAGAGCTAGTAACATAAAAGTAAGAAGATCCAGAGAAGACCGGTCTATCTGCTGTACTACTAGAACTAGCTCCTGCCCAAAAACGATAAGTGCCTGAGCTCGCTATTCCAGTTCTATAATTATCACTAGTTAACTTATTAGAGGAAAGAATCCAACCCCCAATATTTCCCTATTTAGCAGTAATTAATCCGCCTTTAGAAACAGAAAATTTAGCACTTGATGCTGTAGCACTTCCTGCCCAAATAGCAAAATCATTATTATTAGTAGGAGTAGAAGTATTGGTTGGAGATTGGCTATTTAATTCAACTCTCGTTGAGCCAGAGCCGCTATATAGTCTATTGGTTTCAATAGTCCAACCATTAGATCCTGTTTTCGTTCCTCCAATTTTACCAGAAGAGGCGTAAATAGTCCCTGAAACTTCTGCATTGGTTGCTTTTACAGTTCCATTATATTTTACTGTAAAAGCTCCTCCGCCAATCTTTATAGCTTCGGTAGATCCATCTGCTTTAAGATCAGCAAGAGTAATAGTCATTCCATTAGAGGCATCCCCGCCTTCTTCTGAAGAATTCCCTCCACCATAAATCTTCGCTGAAGTTCCATCAATAATGATCTATCCTCCACCACTTTTAGCTCCAAAAAACGCTGTTCCATTTTCCATTAAACCAAAAGTATTAACTCCAGCTTTATAACCATATAAACCTATTTTATCTTGAACGCTATCTTTTCCCATAACTACACCAGTAAAACGATTAAAACTATCTTTCTCTCCTGCTCCAATCTATGGAGCTAAGATATACTAACCATTTTCTTCATCAATTTGTAGCTATGTGCCATCCCATCCATTTATTAGCTCATTGCCATATGTATCAAGATATAAAATAACGGGATGGTAGATATATTTTCCTTCGTATTCACATTTTAATAAAGCAATACTATTATCTTCAAAAATAAAACTAGATGCAGGTTCAAGATAATAAAGATTATCTTTTTCTTCAACTGTTAAAATTTCTTTTACAAGAGAAGAAATATTGCGACTATAATCCTAATTATTAACAATAAATTCAATGTTATTGCTATAAAAGGATGGATTAACACCAGACGCAGTATATTTAATATAAGAAGGAATAGAACTAATATCAATATTATTTAATTCATCATCACTAAAATTAACAGCAACATCAATAGGGTAATTACAGTAAATTTCATAGGCTCTATTATTCTTATTGTCATTAATAGTTACCTAAACTTTTACATATCCGCCTGCGGGATTTGAGATCAACTATGTTGTACCACTTGCTATTTTGCGGTCATCATTCTCGCCTTCCCGCAATTCAATATTAACACCAGTCCATTTATAAGATAGGGTGTAATTACCATTATTATTGATTAATTCTCCATCTTTATATACATAGCATCTTATAGGTAATTCATTTACCCAAGATTCATCTCTATAAACTAATGGAGTTAATCCAGATAGTTTCAATCCAGTGTCAGGATCAAATGGTCTAATAGCACTTACGTATGTAGTACCATTTGTACCCTAATCACCATCTTTTAAGAACAGAATTTCTTTTCGGAAAGAATATTCTTGCTCATCCATAGTGATTATACGAACTAAGATAGTATTATTGTTAAAATTAACTTTATACTTCTACTTAATAGTATAATGTAAAATATTACTATTGTCAACCCAGAGGTTTTCAATCATAGACTCGCTAGGATTATATCTTGAATTAGTAATATCTTTTCCATCTGGACCAATCCATTCTACTTTATAAGAAGTTCCTACACCATCTTTCCAAGTTAAAACAACTTGAAGAGTACGTTCTTTTTCAGCATCTTCAATAGCTATATCTCCATTTGCATTATATCTGAATGTATCTTCTCCATTATAGGTGATTGTTACATCTTCTTCAGAAGAGCTATTTGTGACAAGATGTTCTAATACAGAGATAATCTCGGTATGTTCTTTATTATAAACTCCACAAATAAAAGTGACAGAAGAGTACAATAACAAATTAGTAACTGTGATGGAATTTTGCTATAATCCAACTGCTGTATAGCTTCCATCTGGATAAAGCATATACCAATCTCCAATAAGAACGGTGTTATCCGCATTGTTCTAAATTTGAATGATGATATCTTCTCCTACTGTTGTTTGTTTAAGCTAAAAATCATAGTTACTTGTTAAATTATATATCATTACTTCCGCACTCAATGTTACGCTATCATTATATATAACCACTAATTTATACTACTTCTAATGTTTCACTTGCTCAGCCTTAAGTGTCATCGTATTGCTCTCGGACGCTGTGACGGGAGCCCATCCTACACCACCATTTTTATCGTAAGAATCGCTACCTAACAAAACACTTACATCTCGCTCAAACCACTTACATTTACAAGTTTGTTCATCTATTATATTATCGCCCTAATAAATTAATCGACCAACTAAATCAAGAGAAGAGATCTCGTTGGTAAATGAATTTCCTTGCGGGGTCGAAATATCTAAATAATATAAATTATCTGTTAAATCTTTCTGTTCAACAAACTAAATCTCTATATCCTTTACAAAAATGTTAGGTACAGTTCTATTCTCTTTATCTGTAACTATACCAGATTCCACATAACGATCATAGACAAAATTTTCTTCAAATAACTTAATCTATTTAAGTCCAGTTAAATAATTTTTTTGAGCCTTAATAACTACAGATTGCGGGCTGTAGACCTAAAAGCGATAGGGGTCTCCATTAAAAGAACTTAAATCAAGCTTATAAGAAACTATATCTCCACTTTTTGTAAAGAACTATATATCTAAACCATAATTTCCTTTGGTGTGTTCACAATGGAAAGTAGTTAAGAAAGAGGCTTTTATTCTAATAAGCTCATTGTTATTTGCATACTATTGGAATAGTCCATGATATCCTTCTTCATTACCACTATAAATAATCTACTAACTTAAATCACTATCTGCTGGTGCGCCTGCTACGACGCCCCTTTCCGCATCTTTGTCATAATCATACATTGTATCAAATGTTGGACTTTTTTCTATTATTGAATTAGAAAGCGACAGCATCTCTCCATATGATAATGATTGTTCATTTGTCTTACAAACAATTCTTTTTCTTGCAGATAAATCATCCTGGGGAATAGTAACATATACAGTATCCCCTACTTTATACTGCTTTTTTACATCATCCGCAAAAGCAGAAACTATATTTCCAGAATATTTAACTTTATACTCTCCGCTATCAAGATTAACAATACTACTAATCTCTGCTGAAATAGTCTTATCATAAGTTAATTTTGATAGTGCTTTATCAACTAGAATATCTATCGTCTAAAAGATAGATTCAGAAGCAGTATTCATTATTTATCCTCCTTTTTCTCATAGGAATAATAGGGGAGGAAATCTCCCCTATTATTCCTTTCTTCTATTTGCCCATTGAGTAGCATCATCAGCTAAACTACGAATAGCATCTTGAATTTCATCAGAAGATGTCGCATTTGGGAACTCAACTCGCTCAATATTTATATACGGTTCAACTGTGTTATCTGCTGGAGTAATCTAAGTATTAGATCCTAATCTTGATGCCATAAGATTAGAAATAGATAGTGCATTTCCATCAAGCGCTTTCTCTATAGAAGCTATAAAACTAGGTTCAAAAGCTCTTATAGCAGAAACCGCCGCGAGAATATTTTTCGTATCTTCTTGATTTAAAACTAACTCTTTTTCGTGCAAGAAAGCTAATTTAGCATTATCAAATTCTCCAGTATAACCTCCTGTATCAAATCCGCTTATTTGACTTTCTTTTAACCAGCCATATGCAGAATTATTAGACTATACATGAATCGGATATGGTCTGCCTTTAGCTATATTAGTTATTTTAACTTTCTTGCCGGGCCCACGTCTACCTGCTGGATCTGTGCCATAAGAATCATGATAATAAGTTCCACCAGTATAAATGACTTCGTCTCCTACTTCTGGGATTCCATTGCCACTTCCAGCTCCTCCGCTGGAAGATCCGCTATTACTATTGCTAGAGTTATTATCAGAAGATTGATCTGAATTAGCGGGAGGTAAATCATCTTTATCTATTCCTCCAGCGCTTTCTATTGTATTTCCAGCTGCTCTAGCAGCCTCCTCAAGAGCCCTTATATATTCTCTAACTGATTCAGCCATGTCTAAATATTCTTGACTTAAATCTTGAATAGTGCTTATCTATTCTAACATCTAAGTGACAGCTTCTGATCCCGCATCAGAACATAACTCTGTAGAAGTTGTAACATCATCAAGATAACCTTTTAAATCATCAAGGCTTGTTCCAGTCTAATCAGCCACTCCAGAGACAGTAGTTTGATAATCTTCCATTGCTTCACTTGCTTTGTCCATGGCTTTAGATAGAAAATCTTCAAAATTTCCAGCATTAGAAGTCATATTAGCAAGATCTTTTGCAAAAACATTATCAAATAAATCAATAAGTTTTGTATTACTTCCAACTATATCTTGAATCTATTCATTATCGGATAATAACAAATCAATAATACTAGAGCCAGAGTTGGCTATAATATCCTGAATTTCTTGACTTGTAATTCCAGTTAGATCACTTACCTTGTCTCCCGCAACAATAGCCATATCAATTAAGGCTTTATTACCGGCTTCGGTCATATCCTAAATAGCGGTCTGTTTTTCGTTCTCTAGATCCTTAACCTTCTGCGTATAATAAGAATAGATTTCTTGCGCGCGGGCAGATCTTTCCTCATCAGTCAAGGTCATATCAGAATAAATCTCTTTTATTTTATCCTGACATTCCTGCCAAGTAGAAATAATTTCTCCAGTAACATCTTCAACCTATTGTTTAGCTATATTATACCATTCATTCTCTGCATCAAGTAAATTCTATTTCGCATCTGCTATCTAACTCGCATCTGCGGTATATTGATAATTCCAATTACCTTGACTATCTCTTACTAATCTAAGTTGATTCTTTGCATTTTGAGCATCTTCAAGAGCCATCTGAGCCTAAAGAACATTATACTTAGCTTCAAGAATTTCTAGATCATATTCAGATAAAGTATTATTCTCTCTACGAATATCAATTTCTTCTTGTAACTATTTCAACTAATCTTTCATTTTAGAATTAGTGGCTTTATCAATATCCTATTGAAGTTTATTATACCAAGAAGATACTTCATATGCTTCATTTACTTTATCTAAATATCTATCTTCTTGCTCAATGTAATGATCGAACTTGTCTTGTAGCAAATCTAAGCCAACTCCGCCAGAAACCGCCTATCCAAATTCATATACGGCTCTTTCAATAGCCTAAGTATACATTTCTTGTGCCGTTTCCATAGCGGCTTGCGCGGAACTTAACATCGCCTATTGAGCTTCATTATATTCTTCTAATAATGCATCTCGATTAGCTTTTAAACCATCATATGCTGGATCTGTTTCATCGCCATCTAATGCATCTAACGCACTCTAAGCTTCTAAAAGTTCCTATTTAATACCGTCATACCACTATTTATTTAACTGCGCATTTGCTATTTGAGCTTTCATTGTCTCTTCGCTTACTTTTTGGAGCTATTCAAATCCTTCTTCGGTTTTATATGTAACTCCCTAAAGTGTATACAATTCTTTTATAAGTCCAAGAATTGATTCATTATGATCAAGTTGATCAGTAAATTCAGCGAATCTTTCAGATGCAGCGTCTAATGCATTTGGCAACATTTCTTCAAGACCCTCTACCCAATCAAGTAGAGCTTCTGCGGTAGAAATTATTTTACCCTATAAATTAGATATTTTACTTATAATTCCATCAATATCAGTCGCATCCGTTGCGTTAGCCAATTCTTCTTGATAACTCTTAAGTGTTTCTTCATAATCCTTGATTATTTTTATATTTTCGTTCATACTATTTTCATCAATACGAGCGACTTCAATACCATGAGTTAATTCGTCACCAAATGATTCTGCGATCTTTTTAGTTAATTCACGAACAGCATCTTTAGCATCTTTTATTTCTATTACAACTTCAAGTTTGTATTCAATCTAGTTTAATCTATTATCTGCAATATTTCTTTCTAATTCTTCCTATTCGTCCTTTACTTCTTGAATTTTGTCAAGAGTTTCTTCATATTGGGCGAGAGCATCCTAACGAGCTTGGAATAATTCATCAGCAACTTCCTTTTGTAACTGCCAACTATCATATTCTGCCTATCTAGCTTCCTATTCATCTTTGGTAAGATTACTGAAAGTAGCCAAGAAAGCATTATAATCTGCCAAGAAGTTGTTATTATAATCATCTATTATAGATTGAAGAACAGCTTGATAACCTTCAATCTCCCCATTTTCATTAAAAGTAAGAGAATTACTAAACAATCCTTGAAGATCTGCCTAGTCTTTTGTAAGATAAGTTTCAGCTTCATTAAGTAGTTTGTTATAATTAGCTTGCTATTTCTCTAATTCTTGAAGTTCTTTCTAGTATGCTTGAAGTTTATTGGCTCCATAGGCTCTATCTATATTATTTCCAATATCATCTAATAAATCGTTCTAATTCTCAATTTCGCGAGTTATTTCATGGTACCTATCTTCAATATCCTTTAGAGTCTTCTCATCTTCTTCGTCATACTTAGTACCTTCATTATCTCCGCCACTACCAGAATCATCTCTAATATTATCTGTCGCTATTCTATTTGGATCTAGCGCCCCATTTGGATCAGAAGTAATTGGTTCTTGACCAAAATCAAAAATACCACCCTGGCCAAACCCAGTTTGAGTATTTTCTAGATAATTGCCGGCTTCTTTTAGTGCATTGGTAAAATTATCGACCGCTGTTCCGCCATGTCCAGTAATATTAAAACCTAATGAGGGAAGAGCAATACCAGATTTTCCTTCAGTTTCAAACCATTCTGCTAGATCAAATTTCCCTGGCTTAATATATGGCTAAAATTCTAAAGTATATTCAAAGTTATTAATAAGTTCTCCTAATGCTGATAAAACTTGGCCAGCAGCCTAAGATACAGAATGAATGGTATTTCCACTTTCCGCCATAGTGGAATTAATAACAGCTCCAGCAATATTGGCATCAGTTGACATTGCCTACATTAAATCACTAGCACTAGTATTTAATCCATCTGCTAAAACTATACCCTAATCAAGAACTCCTTGTAAAATTCTCTTATAAGCCTCATTGTTTGTCTATTCCAGAGTTGTTAACTCTGCTCCCATAGAGGATACCATTTGCTAAAACTGAGCAGAAGTCGTATCAAAATTATTATCTACAGTAAAATCAATAGAACCAAAATCATCTGCATAAGTTAATAAATAGTCATAGTTATCTACAAGCGTATTTACTAGCCCCATCATATTTTGAGCATCGCTTACTTGTTTTTCCCAAGTATTTAAATTAGTTATATCATCTATGGCTCTTTGATACTCTTCCGTAGATAATGTTGTTTGATCAACTCCTTCTTTTAATTCCCAGGTTCCGTCACTATTCTATCTAATATTTTTATTTAATTTAGACTAAGAAGTAATTAAAGCCTAAGTAGCTGCTATAGTTCCTTCATAGTAGTCATCCATATTAATAGAACCGGATTTAAACTATTTATTTAAATCTATTAAACCATCCGCAATAGACCCAGTAGCTGCTACAAGTGTAGCTTCATATAAATCGGTTTCTTCAATATTATCATCTATTTCTTCATTTAATCTATGAAAACCTGCATTAATTCCACTAATTCTTTCGTTGATAGTATTAAAATATTCAGCAGCACTTATAGTTCCATCCTGATATGCTTTAGCATTATCACTTAAGGCTTCAGTTCTCTCTTTAAATAATTCTATATCCTGCTCACTAGTAAAAGTATAATTATTTAATGCATCAGTTTCACTAGCTTTATTAACTAATGCATCCCACATGCTAATATAGTTCTAAAGATAATCTGTATTAACTCCATACTTCTCTTTTATTGACTCTATGGTAGCATCTAAAACTTGTTCTTCTTCTCTCTCAGAGTCTAATAAAGCTTGCAAAGATGAATTAGTAAGTTTATAAGCGTCTCCAACTTTTATAATATACTAGGCATAACTTTCATCCACAGCTATTAACTCTTGAACTTGATCCATCGTTAAATAGCCTTCCTAATCTTTATAAGACTATAAAGCTGTTTCCAATGCCTCTTGGCGTTCATTTAAAGTATCTAAAAGTTCTTTTAATTCTTCTATACCATTAACTTTTACATTTATTTCATTAGCCCTATAATCATCTAAGAATGCCTATAATTCTTCTACCGTATCAAAATTATCTATATTAACATCCATGAGGATTTCCCAATCCTCATTAGTTAAAGAATCAAAATCGAAGTCATTAAATTTATTTTCTACTTTTTCTTTAGTGTCATCCACTCTATTGTTGATAAAAGTTAAAAATTCATCAACGCTTATTCCAGCAAGCATTAATTCATTTTGAATAGACTAAGAAATTAAGCCTGCCGCAGCATCAATATCACTGTTAGATAATACAGAATATAGTTGAGTAGAAGTCTATTTTATAACCTAATTATCTAACATAGGTTCTAAAATTGCTTGTTCATACTCGCCCTGACTACCATAAAGATTCTTTCTTATTTCAGCTAACTGCTCCTACATATTAGCTATTGTTGCAGAATCATATTCAATCGTTCCATCTACTATAGCCTAAATATAGGCAGCGTAATCATCTTCTGCTTGCTAAATGGCTTCAGAATTTTCTGTAACCCACTGAGCAGTAATTTGCTTATTTTGTTCTAACCAATCTTGATACTGGACTTCATAATCTCGATAGGCATCAGAAGTTTTATCTAATCCCTAAGTAATACTATTAAACCAAGTATCAGCATCTACATATTCGTCTCTATATGTATATTTATTCTAATCAAGCGTTGCCTAGGCGTTTGGATCATTTTCCAAATCCATGCTCTACTCTAATTCTTTATACCAATCTTTATTACCATTATATTCGTTCCAGCTTCTCCATTGAGTTAAATCTGGACCGTTCGCCAAACTACTAGTAGATTTTTCATAATTTTCTTTAATGGTTTGTGCCTAAGCCTTTTGAGCTTCCTAAGCTAATTTTTCCTATAATTCAACCTATCTCTATAAAGAAGCTTCTGCCTACTCGAGTTTAGTTAATTCTTCCTATTCGACAACAGTAAGCGTATCTTGATTATTTAATTCTTCAATTCTGTCTTTAGTTGTCTATAATTCAGAATTTAAAGACTCTAAAGCAGATTTCTAGTCTTCGTAAGCCTAAGTTACATCAGAAATTTTTTCTCTAGCTTCTTCTTCTGTTACAACAAAAGCAGAAATAATATTAACAAGAAGCGTAACTCCTAAAGTTATTAATCCAATAAGAGGTAATGCCGTTGAAATAGCCGTCCCCACTCCTGTAATACCTATAGCCGCGGTTTTGGCTGAAGCTCCAACCGTTAAATAAGATATTGCAGTTAAACTATTCTATAAAGCGTGCTACTTAAATAAAGTTGAAATAGCAGGCAGCAACATTCCTAAATTAGTAAGAATAATATTAAAATCCTCAATGGTAAATTCGCCATCTTTAATGGAATCACTAAAAGTAGAAAATATAGAATTAATACTTGTTATTCCCATTGTAATCTAAGATAAAGAAGTACCAACTTTAACAAGAGTCTCTGCCCAATCTAAAGAAGCATATCTATTATTTTTTAACCCTTGAGTTACCTAATCCATTTCCTACTTTAATCTAGTGAGGCCCTGTTCAAATGCCTAGCTACTAATTTCATTATTTTTAAACGCAGCAACTAGTCCACTCAGATCATTCTTAAATCTAATTGAACCATCTCCTAACGATCCAATAATTCTGGTTAAAGCAGTTACATCCTAGGCGGCCGTTCTAGTATCTGCGCTAAACTATCCCTATATAGAAAGATATTCTATTATCTCTTGATTCGTTGCATCCTGAGCGCCTTCAAAAAGATTTAAATTTCTAACTAAATCAATGGTACTCTAAGATATTTGATCTGTTCCAGATCCAACTAATCTCTATACTTCCTAAAATTTAGATAAATTTATACTTGCATCTTTTAATTTAGAAATTAAAGCCTATAAAGCATCCTAATTTGACTTTAGCTAATCATTATAAAGAATTCCTTCTTCTATGTCTCCATATAAAGAAAAATTTTTCTCATCTTCTTTAACTAAGCCTTCTAATAATTTATTTCTCCAATTATTATTAGGGCCTAAATGGTCAGATAGACTATTAGTATAAGAAGCAATTAAACTATCAGATTCGGTGACCTACTATCCAATTAAATTTACCTAAGTCTATAAAGTTTTTACTCTATCCAAATCTTGCTACAGAAGCCCAGCCTGACGCTCTGATAACTATGTAGCAGCTGCCGCTGACTCACCCTAAAGACGCACAATCTCCGCCTAAGTGCCAACCATCTTCCCCTATATAGTATCTTCAAGAGTAGATTTTGCAATTATATCTGCCATCGCCGCAGCCTAATTTCTTAAATCTTGCGCACGATCTTTTTCTCTTTTTCCAATAATTCCCAAGTTAGCAGCTATATCTCTCATGCCCTAAGCTATTTTATCTCCAAAAGCTTTATTCATCAATAAAGCCGTAGTCGCTAAAACACCTGACATTCCACCTAATCCATCTATAATATCAGCCGTTACAGTTAAAATAGGAGTAAGAATATTATCAACGGTAATATAAAAGTCCGAATTTATTAAACTATCATAAATATCTTCCGCGGAAGCTCTTACTCTATCTCTTGCAGCTTCCCAAGATTCAGCGTAAATATCCGCCTACTCCTAAAGAGATCCTTCTGCCCCATAAGCACTAGCTAAATTCTCCTAAAAGAAATCCCAATTATCCATAAGAGCAATAAGACGAGTATACTAACGAGCTCCAGCTACGGTCTAAGCTAAAGCAATTTGCTAGTCATTAGATAAAGTCTCCCACTTTGTTCCTAATTCTTCAAGTAGAGTATCCATTTCTTTAATCTATCCATTAGTATCAAAAATATCAATACCCACTTTTTCAAGAGCTTTAGAATATTTATTTAATGTAGTATCATCATCAAGTGTTTCACCTAAATTTAAACCCTAAATACGGGCAAAGATAGTTCTAAAAGCTGTACCTACTGTATTAGCAGATTCACGAGTAGTTGCAGTAACAGTAGCAAGAGCAGATGCAGCATATTCATAACTCAATCCAACTGTATCTGCAACAGCGGCAAACTATTGAATACCCTCTGAGATTTCATCAGAGCTAGATGCTGTATCGGCACCTAAACGCACCATTACGTCAGCATAATATTCAAGACTCTTACTTCCATCATAGAAGTTATTCCAAACTGCGGTTAACTGATCCGAAGCTGTCTATGCACTAACTCCCGCGGCATTAGCCATTTTAATAGTTGTTTCAGTTCTATCTAGAACTTCCTACTCAGTAAGACCTTGCTGATAATAGATTAAAGCAGCATCAGTATAATCAACCGTAGTTGTACTTAACGCTTTAGCTGCCTCATTTGCCTATTTAGCAAACTTAGCCATATCTTCTGAGGAATTTTCAGTAACTATACGAATATTTGTTAATGATTCATTTAAATCTTGTGCGTATCCATAGGCTGTTTCTAAAGAGCCAATAAATCCCTATAACGCACTCGCTGTGATCTACCATCGAACAGTATTCTTCATTGTAATCCATAAATCAGACATTAGCTTATTTGTTCTAATTAATGGAGTTTCCGCAGCCATAATAGATTGAGAAAGATTTAAAAATGTTTCCTATCCTTTAATACCTAACTTACTAAGCTAATTATAATAATCTGTTAAGGTTTTTCCACTCTTTGCCAAACTATCATTAAACATTATAAGATCTAGTTTACCAGAAGAACTATTTGTAGCCATCTAAAGATTTCGTCCCAATTCAAGAGCTGCTAAAGAAGCCTCTCTTAATTCTTTGGAAATAGATGACTAACTACCTAGTTTCTATAAACTATTTATAATTTCATTAATAGAAACTTTTAATTGACTTGTATCTGCGTCAAAACCAACAGAATACTTTATCCTTCTATTGTTACTGGCCACAATCCTTTTCCTCCTTTATCACTATAAAAAAATAAGGCTCTTGAGAATTATATCTCAAGAGCCTTTTAATTCTCTATCTAATTTGTAAATTATATTAGATTTATTAATCTTTTCCAACCACATCTTTAATTACCGATAAAGCCTCAAGATTCTCACCATTTTTAATTTTATTCAACATATCGGTAATATATGTATCTAATCCAGAAGCATTTTTATTCATCATTTGGATAATGCCTGCGGCAGAGCTATTATATCTTGCTATATCGCTTAGAGTATCTTTAACTAAATCTTCAATAAAAGACAATTCATCTACTGGAATAGCACTTCTAACTGCATCAATAACACCATTAGTCTCTAGTGTATCGTAAGTTTTTGCAATATTTTCATGCACATCTTCTTGCTCAAAAACGATTCCACCATACCACCTGCAAATAGCAATAGCAAAATAAGTTTCTACTCTCACCGGACTAAAACATCCAGTCATCTCATCTATCGCTAAATCTGCGACAAAAGTAATAAGATTTGTTTTATCTGTAATCGGAAGATAATTAACCACAGACAAAATCTTATCTTCTCCAATTTTTACTTCTGTATATTTAATTTTAGGCTCCAAACCCAAATCTTTAAAAGTAATTTCACTCATTGTAAAAACTCCTTTATCTCATTTATACTTTTATTATACTAGAAAAATTAACTATTGTCAAGTTTTTAATATGCGTATTTAGACAATATATTATTATTTAATGTAGCAGAAATTGTTAATTTACTTATAACTTCATTAACTATATTACTACGAGTTAAAGCATCTAATACATTTGGGCCAGTATTTCCATACCACTTATTACTGGTAGAATTTTCTCCTCCAATAGAAACTATTTCATGACCGCTATTGCGAACTATATCATCACAAATATTATTTATAATACGCTAAATAGAAAAAACTTTACCATTAACAATAAGTAACTGACCAAGATGTCCTTTAGAAGAAGCTAGACCGCCAGAAGAAACCCATTCATTAAAAAATGAGGCGGCTACCGATGCACGAATATTATTAAAAGATTCTTCAAAATCTGATCCAGTGAACCTATGAGCAATCATATTATAAGCAAGATATTTTTCTGGCTAACCAGAAAAATAATCCCCTACATTCATATTTGAAAAAACCTAAATTCTATTTGCAGATTTCTTTTTATTCTACCACTTTGCATTAACATTGGCACTAATTTCTATATTAAATACTTGATTGCCCTTAGTTACTGACAAATTAAAAACATCATTATTAAAAACTTTAGCAGCACCTCTACTTCCATTGTCAGAAGTAGTATTCTATCCTCTATCAACCCACTTTAATTTTCCACCAGACTACTTAATAGCAGTATCTAATATACTATCCGCAGTATTAATTCCAATAGATATACCTTCTGCGACTATAGCTTGACTAATCTAATTTCCAATAACTTTTCTAAAAATATATGATATTGTATTAGCAAAAGATCTAGAGCTTACACTTCCACCTTCATTTAATCTTGAAACCGCTCTACTCAACGAATCTATTACTTCTTTCGCTACATTGATATCCCCATCTTCAATGGACATAACATAGTGCTGCTAAGAATTATCTATCTAAAAACTAGTACCAACTAGCGATCTTCCTATCTAGGTTAAAGCATCAAGAACACTGGCATTTATCATATTAGCTTTCATAAGAGCCTATATCAATAATCTAAAAAAATCATTAACTCTTTTTATATCAGGTGCCCCATTAGCCAACAAATTATTAAAATTGCCAGCCTATTGTAATATAGTATTATAATTCTCAAAATTTACCTATCCACCGGCTAATTCAATTCCTTCATTGATACCTGCCGCGACCTAATCAAGAGTAGAATCCAATAAGGTACCAATCTATAAATCACTCAAAACTCTTAACCCACTCGCGGCAACTGGACCTTTAGACCGCATCTATTCCTGAATTGATACAATCTAAGTCTCAATTCCCGCAGTCTTCATTTTACTCATTGCCTCTTGATACTATCCACTAAAGAGAATATTTGCGGACTCTACATCTCCGTATTCTCTTAAATGACTACTATGATAAACAATATAATTTAAAGACCAACGCTATACATAATCATAAATATTAACATCCATACTCCTATATCTCCTTATAAAAAAAAAGGGAGGACTTTATTAAGTCCTCCCTTAAAATTAAATGGTGTCGTCGCTAACAGAGACTAACTTATTGCGCATTTTTGCGCCAGAATAAGTGCTTGTGCTTTCTGCAAAACTGAGCTTGTTATTAATAGTATAACTCTTCTCAAAGTCTCCGTTAATCTTAGTAATCTTAGCTGTAATAGGAGTTGTATTACTCTCCTTAGTAAGAATTACTAATAGGCCATCTGCCAATTCTGTGCCATCTACGGTTTGAGTCTTTGTATTGCCCTCAATACGGTCATCAGTAGAGAAGTATTTCTCATATGCTGGGTTAGTTGTTACTACAGTATACTTGGTACTATCGCTCTCTACTGGAATTTGGAGGCTAATTTGTGCGGCTTCTGGAATTGTATCTCCATAAGCCTCAGTACCATAAGCCTTTCCTGTTACAGTACCAGTTACATCAAGTTCCGCCTCTGTGGCACTGTTAGAAACAAAATTTACAGTTACATCAGCGGCTTCACTCTCATAAGCACCAACATTCTCAGAGCATGGCTCACGAGAACCTTCGGTTTCTCCAGTTTCATCAGTAATTATCTGAATAGCGGCAAGAACTTTATGAGTTTGATCAAACTTAGTGTAGTCTGGGAAAGCGTCCATTGTGAATGTAAAGGTAGATGGATCACCGTTAGCAGCCATGCTGAATGTGAAGTTACTCTGAACCTTACAGTTAGGAATAATAAATTCAGCAGGCATATCTACGCCATCGCTCTCACGGCGGAATAGAGTAGAAGCTTCAAGATAATAGTTTCCGCCAAACTTATCAGCGGTAATCTCAATCATCTGGGCACTACCAGTGCGCTTTACATAATAGTCAACTAAAACGATAGTACCAGATGGGAGCACTCCCGCATGAGAATAGCAAGTTAAAGTTGATTTTCCGTCCTCTGTATAAGAAACAGAAACAGGAATGCATGGTTCAGCATTAACTTGACCATCATCTCCTAATACCATTACAAAAATGTCAGCAGAACGATGATACATTTCATTTTCATGATCTGCAAATCCATTCCAACAGGCTTTATCAGGAATTACGATAGTGTTAGCTGTTTCAACTTCTACCTGAGAAGTTTGATGAACGTAAATTGGAGCTTCTTTTTTTGCATCAAGCAGACCTGCACCAGAAAGAATAGAGAAGCTCTCTGGAGAAAGTAAAGCATCTTCCATTGTAAATGTTAGAGTACGCTCACCTTCCCAAGCAATCAATCTAGTATATCCACGTCCGCCCTGTGCGTATACAGTTGTTGCAGCACCTTCAAGAGTAGAGGTTCTTAAAGTGTCAAAGTACAAAACTGGTTCATTTTTATAGAACTTACGATTACCTAAAGTCTGATAGCTTTTGGCACGAAGTACTACATCGCAAATCTCACGAATACCAAAACGCATGAGCTAATTCCTCCTTAATTTTTAGGATGTATATCTCGCATCCATGATTCAACTGGTTTATCTGGTTTGCCGCCCGCAAGACGAACCCGCAAGTCAACATCCCATTCAATAAACGCATTATATCTTTCCATCAAATCAAATATCTAAAACATATTTAGATTTAAGCAATCCTCTAAACTCATTGTATTAGATCCGATTGTCAAGATAGATATATAGCGTGTTAGAACACTCTCATTATTTCCTTTGCTTTTGATTTCTGCTACTTTTCGTCTACCGCGCATTAACTTTTCAGCAATTTCTTTAGCTCGGTCATTAGCTGGATTATAGATAACATTATTTCCCTAAAATAGACTGTTTACACACAAAATCTCTTTTAGTACGCTTTGAAAAATATCAAAGTTATTATCATCTATTAACAAAGGCTAATTTTCTCCTTGCTTAGTTAAAATTATTGAATTTCTAGTTATTACTGGTATATAATCAGGAAATAATAATGTAAGTAGCATAATAACAGCATTTTTTTTATCTTTATCCTGTGACTATTCTAACACCTTCATCAATACTTGAAAATTAGTTAATGATGATAAAAGAGTTTCGTCCTATATTAATGATTCTTTATCTAAACATAAATATTGAACTGCCATAAAAAATTTTGTCTCTCCCATAAGAGCTATCTCTTTAATGACGGGAACGTGAATAGTAAGTTGTAATTCAGGAATGGGAATATCAATTCCGGCCATTAAAGCTAATCTATAATCAAGCAAGCGGATTTACCTTATCTTCATTTCCGCGAATAGCAAGATATGTTAGAGACAAACCAGCAAATTCTTCATCATATATATATGGCGTAGCTGATACAAATTCTAGCTCTCCTATACCCGTTAAATGAGTTCCATCAAGCATTGAATCTATCTCTCCCGCAATTCGATAAGGTCGTAAATCATAATCTCCCAAATCCCAATTATCATAATGACAAATAATATCAATACCAAATGTATTATCTCTATATTCAGGATTTGTAGAATTTCTAACCATAGTGCCATAAATCAATCTTAAATAAGATTTTTCTGGTCTATCAACCTTTATCTTAGGAACAGCAGAAATCTACTTAGTATCAATCATTTCCTTTATCATATCTCCTGTAACGGTCGGTTTACTTTTCCAATCTCTAGTATTATAAGTTAATAATTTCAAAACATTCTAATTAGAAAGTATTCTTTCCATAATCAGAGAAGCATCTTTCTACATACCTAACAAACTAGATTTAGGATACTCATAAGTATTTTTTTTCATTTCAATTCACTCTCCTTAAAATAAAGATTCTACTACAATAACTTTTTCCAGTACAGTATTATCCTTCTTCCATACTAGAGTGAATTGACCATGAGTAGTTTTATTCCACACCAACTAAACAGATTTATTTCCATTTGGACATAAAGTTACAGGAATATTCTTTTCTAATATTGACCAAGCTCCATTAGCTTCTTCTACAGAATAAGATTCTTCTATCATTGGTTTAATAAAAGTCTCTCCCATAATCCCGCTATTTGGAGTAGGATCTTCTGGTTCGAATATTAAACCATCTTTCATACTATTTTCTATATCATCAGTATCTCTATTTATATAATCTTCTTCTGCACTCACTTCAATTACATTCTTCATACTTATATCATCTGGAGCCTAAACTTTCCAACATCTTCCAGCGAACAAAAATTCACTATATCTATCAAAAGCATGAATAGTTTTTTCATTTCTTGGCATAAGTATGTTTAAGCTAAGATTAGGTTTATCCAATCTTTCTTGATTCTTCTAAATAGACTCGATTTGGGTTTCAACTGGACCTCGAATCGCAGCCCAAGTCTAACACCAATTCCCTTTCTAATCTTTAAACTTAATTCTATATCTACAACGTCTTATTTCCCCTCTAAAATAAGCGTCCTCAGTTATTTCTTCAAGATAAATTATCCAATGAGTGCCAGTTTTTTTCCACTCAAAGACATCTCCAGGCTCATATTGATTAATATGATCTATGGAGATTATCTTATCATCATAGTCCTGTTTCACTTTATCTGGATTAATAAGCGCACGACACATAGGATAAATATTCATATCTGGATCAACAGCATCTAACGTTGCATCTAAAACCTAGGTTGACTTCTAGACTAATTGAACAGTACAGGCTTGATAAGAATATAATAATGCTTTCTAAAGAGTTCTCCATTTATCTTTGATCATTCTATCTTCCTAGTGAATACCACCCTACCATTCAAATCTTTTTCGCATTAATTCAAGATTCGTCATCTCTAATCACCTACGCCAACAAATCAATACATCTAAAGACTGTTTTTCGATAAATCATAAAATCATTACAGACATTTGAAGATAACCCTTCCAGTTTAGACAATAAAATAAGTCCCTCAACTCTATCTTTATACATTTTAACTAATCCACTAATTTCTTCTGTTATTACATTCAAATGATTTACCCAGTCTTCATTATTCTCTCTCATTGGAATTAACTTCCATAACTAATTAATCAATCTCTTTAAATCCTACTCTTTTGTTTCTAATGGGAAATTAATATCATATTTATCCATCAAAAACACTCATCTCTCTTAATGTTGACCAGTTTGATTTATAAGAGCCTTGATTATCAATTAGTTTTCTTCTTTTATAGAGACGCTGCATATGATGACTTTGACGTTCTGCTTCCTTTTTCAACTCTATTAATTTGGCTAAATGATTGGCCTAGGAAGTCATTTTAAAATCTGTTCCAGAATATTTCATTCTCGTCTATTCTATTGAAGCCACCTGGCGTTGTAACCAAGTATTATACATTAGAATAGCAAGAATATTTATTTCTTCTATCGTTAAATGTGCAGAAAAGGCTGGAATAATAGTTGCTATTCCAGTCTCTTCATCATTATTTTCTATATTGGTAAAACTGTATAATGGAAAACGAGGGAACTCAAAACCAGGAAGTGCATCCATTAGGATGTTATACAAATCTTTTTCAGTATCTTCCTATGTCCATTCCATATACATATCATCAGTAATTTTGCCAAAAAATCTATCATAAATTTCTTCAAAGGGGGTCGGATCGCCCTAAATTGGATATTTCTTATTATCCATGGCTATAACCTCCCTTATATCAATCAGAAATAGCTACTCTGCGTTTTGGAGCATCCTCACTTGTAGTTGACACTCTTCTTACAGGTTTCTCTTCCTTAGGATTCTTTTTATCATCTGCTGTTAATTCTAATGCTTTAGTAACATTAAATCCTAATTGTTTTTCCAAAGCATCTCTTTTAGACATATCATTTAAAGGAAGAGAAATAGCATGGGATTTAATCAGATCTTTAGTGCCTTCTGGAGCAAAATCAAGAGCATCCTTAAATTCATCTAAAGAACACGTATTCATCCAAGAATCAATCTCTTCTTCTTTCATCCAATACTCTGGTTCAACCCTACCATTAATAAGATATTCAACAATCTCTCTATCATCCACAAGCAAGTAATTATAAATTAATTTGCGGCCTCCAGGTGTTTGTACTAGCTTTTCTAGTTCAGATACTTCAAGTTCCTTATGTTCTCCAGGGTAAAACATACGGCGCACGCCCAATTCAGGCAATCTATATACAACACGACCTGCGCTCTTATTATAAACAGTGCAACTATTTTTCATAATTTTTATCTCCTTTTTCTCAATAAATAAAAGGGGATAGGGATATTTCCCTATCCCCTGTCAATTAACCATTATTTGGATTTGGGTTAGTATTATCAAGCTCGCCTTGAAGTTCAGTATCAACATAAGAGAAGATGTTATTCGCCATCATTACACCGACACCAACCTTACGGTAAACCTGAATATCACGAGACCAGTCGTCATTATCATTGCGTTCGCGCACGTGGGTAGTACCTTCAAAAGCAACTTTTACAGGACGGCTCTCAGCTCCACCAGGAATAATCCAAGCATAACCTGGATCGATCATCTTTTTGGAGTTAGTCTCATCCTCAAGAGTTTGAGGTAGAATTACCACTCTAGTTCCCTTGTAATTTGCAAGATAACCAGTTCCCCAATACTGATCTCTCATGTTGTCAGAAATCCAAGCATCATTATCTGGAATCATTTTTACTGCAAACTCACGAGTGCAATAAATAGTTGGCTGACCATAAGCAGTAGCAGTATTTACAAGATAATCCATAGTTGGTTCGTCAAAACCAGCAACAGCACAACGGTTTGCCGCGGGAAGCTGATTGATAGAACCCATAAGAGCTTGAGCAATCTCTCTATAAATAAGCTCTTGCATACCCTCTGTTACAATTTGAGTAAGTTCTGCAAAGTTTACTCTTCCATCAAGGAACTCCTCAAATCCGATACGAGCAGCTCCACCAATGGCGCTTGTTCCAACTTCGAAGCTCTCAGAACCAAGCTTAAAGGTCTCATACACACCAGCAAGCCCCACACGAGTAATGAATTGCTTAGCGCGAGTAAGTCCAGTTCTACGAGTAAATACAGGCTTGTCGCCTTGTGCGAAAGTTCTAATCTCAGCAAAATTGCCATAAGAATTGAGTAAACGATTAGGAACAACTTCGTCCATAGTCTGCTCAATTAAAGAGAATAGAATATTTTTATTTTCTCTATAAAGTTCATCTGTGCCAACAAATTCATTTAGCTCATTACGCAAAGTAGTATTTAAAGCGTCATAGCTAAAAGACTCTCCTTGATAGCTATAGGTACCAGAAGGATTTGCATTAGCGACAGTTTTCATTAAACTAAGTAAATTAGCTTTATCTAACATTCTTCTTCACTCCTTCCAATTAACCTACACGCTGTACTTTTACACCAGGTTGAAGATCTGGCATAGTATACACTTTTACTACTGCAAAGATAGGATCTAAATCTCCACCTTTAGCAGAAGTTCCAGTATCTTTAGTTAAATATCCATCAGTACCAATCTTTAGACGATCGCCTACTGCAAGTTCTCCGGCATTAGCCTTAATGGTATTAGTAGTCCAAATATCGCCAATACTAATCTTAATTACGCGAGGTACCATTTTAGTTCCTTCTGGCATCAATGCAGGATAAGTAAATGTCTCCATATTTTTCTTATATGCTACATCACTACCTTCGCGCACAGCTTCTCCGGTATAATCACTTATTGTAGCAAGTGTAGAAACTGTTTGTCCAATTGGACTATATACACGAGCATTATAATTATCCTTAATCATAGCAAAATCAGCATCAGTTTCGCGATCTCTATAAATCTTTACTTCATTAAATACCATCATCCAGGCGCCAGAAGTATCTTCCGTACTAAAATCGCATACGCCTTTTGCATAATTATACTTTACAAATTGACCGTTCTCAAGAATCTTAATAGTGCTAGCTGCGGGAAGCTGAGCATATACTTGACCATTTCTTGGAGCGGAAAGATGGTTTGGCTCCACTTGACCATATCCATACTGGACAAAAGTGGCATTACCTAATCTTTTAGAACTCTTAGCCATTCTTTAATCCTCCTTAAATACTGCTTTTAGCAGTTTCACGAATTGCTTTTACCCAATCAGGAACGTTGTCAGTTTCTGGATTATTTAAATTAAAAAGTCCCTTTGGGGTATTATCTTCTTCTTTATGCTTTTCTTCAAGATTGAAATTTACTTTATTTCTAACACAAAGAATAGATAATTTAGCTTCAATATCATCTAAAGAATAAGTATCAATATGCTCAGCGACATCTTTCTTATCCTCATCACTTAACATATAGAAACTATCAATCATTTGTTGTTTACTTTGACGTTCAGCATTAAGTTTAAATTCTCTTAGTGCTGCAACTTCATTATCTAGATTAGTTTTTTCTTGCTCAAGAGCAGAGTACTTAGTCTCTAGATCGGTAAACTTTGTAAGTAACTCTGTATATTCTGTTACTTCTTCAAGATTATACTTCTTACCTTGAGGAGTATCCTTTTTCTTTTCTTTTTCTCCCTCTGGGGCTGGAGCAGGATTTTCAGAAGTCTTTTTCTTCTTATCCTCTTCGGGATTTGGAGTATTTTTCTCGAAATCAGTAGGTACTTTCTTCTCATTCTCCATAGGTTCTTGAGAGCCTCCTTTATTTAAAGTTTCTTTTAATTGATCCATCATAGAATACATCATAGTTTTAAGTTTCTAAAACTCTTGATTATTCTCTAAAGAAAATTGAGAACTAAATTGAGCTCCCTCGAAACAAGGCTCAACATTTTCTCCGAGAACACATAATTTCTCAATCAATGCCTCATTGTAGATAAAGATTCTTTCATTTGTTTTATCATCTTTTGTCCAAAATCCTGATTGATTTTCTTCATTCAATTCCATAGAATGGTTATTGCCATTCTCCAGGATTCTTTTAGATTCTGGATAAACGCTAGTCCAAATGTATACATCTGTCACAAGATATTCTCTTTCTACGCCTTCATCATCGAACTTCTAAAACCATACATTTGCATTTGTAGGAACAAATCCATATGGTCTTGTGGTATCAACAATAGCAAACTTACCATCTCGAACAATAATTTCTCTGTTGTGGCCTTCAAAATCATTTATTTCATGATTAAAATATCCAACAATAGGACTTCCTGGTAGTTTACGTCCCATTTCCGCGGCCACTTCTTTGGTAATTACAGTATGGTTGCGGTTAGGTTGCTACCCAACATAGCAAACTTTGCAGACACCTTTACTAACTAGAGGAGAAATCTAAGTGTTCTAAATATATTCCATCGTATTTAAAATGGGAACACTAATATGCAAGTTCAATCCCTCCTTTATGACGAACTTTCTTGATTAGCTATTGTCTTATCTGACTTTTCGCCATCTTCTTTTTTGGGCCTGCCGGCTCCATTAGTATTAGTTGAACTTGTCTACTTATTCTAAGAATTAGTTTTAGATGACTAATTATTATTACCCAAATCTTTTCCGCTTCTGGTATTAGAACTCATAGGTGGAATCATAATTTCTGCCAAATTCAATACTTCGTTCTCAAATGTTAATGTAGCTAATATGCTCGATTGAGAGTGACCTAAAGCAATCTGTGGCAACATCTTAGAATAACCCAGTTGAGCGTGCTCTTTATATAATTTAGATAACTCTTTATAATTAAACTAGGTAGTTTCTAACATTTCCGCTCTAAACTCATAATGATTTTTGCGATTAAATTTCTCTACTACTCGATTTAATAAATCTGTAAACATGAGAGGAATATCTCTTACGCTAGATTCATCTGTCAAAATAGAATTTGTAACTGCAATATTGCCATCTGCATTAAACAAATTATGAGTTACACCTGAGTTATTATAAACTGTACGTTCAACTTTTTCTAAATCGTCTGTCGTTGTATTGGAATTATTATCTTTTGTATCAATTTTTTCAATATCTGCAAAAGTTGTTAATACATCTACACCAATAGCTCGTTTTAACATAGTTACAGCATTATTATGAATATCCCTTGCTTCATCAACATCAAAAATCAAATCTCCATTTTTATCAAGAGGCAACTTCTAAATAATAATTTTTAATAATTGTTGCATTGTCTTTTGACGATCTAATTCTTGCGCTTGATCCAAATCAATAATAGAAGGAATAACCCCAGCTAGAAAAGGAAATTCATTATCATTTAGACTAAACTTTACAGAAATACTAGGATCTAGTGGATACCATACAGTAGTATCACCTGGATAATCCCCTTTTAATTTTCCCTGTTTATAAAGAATATATGCCTTTTGAATATCCTGTGGAAAAATCTTTAATATCTAGATTTTATATTGCGGATTGGCAAAATAAGTGTCAAAAAACTAAAGATTTAATTCTACTATTGGATTAGGGCCCTAGAAATATCTACTTCTGCAATATGAAACTGGTAATTTCTAAATTGCAAATCTATCTCCAAAATCAACAATTACACCATAATAAGCTCCTTCTTTAATAATATCTAATGATATATTTCCAAGCATTCTCTTCACACTAGATTTATCAAGGTAAAGCAAGACCTTTGAAAAATCTTTTAATAACTTATCTTTATCTTTCTACGCATCTACTGTGTATGGAGTAATATACCAATCAAATCTATATAAGAAGGCTAAATATTTACATAATCTATAATAAATACCGCTACTTTCATAAAAGTAATTAGAAATCTCTCTTAAAGTCTTGTAATCATGTTTATAAATAGCATTTAATACAAACTTTTTATCTCCATAATTTCTATTTATCTTTTTATATGTACCTAGATTAATAAGCGCATCATCCACAGACCGTAATCCAACTCGCATTTTTGCATAATCAACAGTATCATAATTCAAAAAATCTTCTTCCTATTGATAACGAGTAATAATACCTCGATCTAATAGATCAAAACCTTTAGCTCTTATTTCTTCCTATCGACGTTTTAACAAAATATCACCTCCAGGTGTTAATATCCAGCTTTACTCATTAAATAATCATAAGAGATGATATTTTCCTCCGTATAGGGAACTTCAATGAGGGTAATACCTTTTAATGCACAAAATCTACGCTTTTGATTATCATTATATTTCTATTGGTATAATCCTCTATTTCCACCAAATTTACTAACAGCCTAATAATGCTATTTACCCTGATACTCAATTAAAAAATCAAGATTTCCATCATCATCAAAAACAGCAAAATCAAAACGAAGTGGCCTGCCACTTGGTGCTTTCAGCCCAGGAAACTCATACTCTTCTTTAAAGTTCATGCCATTTTGCTCTAATATCTCATGAATTTTAATTTCTCCACGACTGGCCTTCATATCTTACTCCTCACTCATAAACATAAAATCTGAAAATCTTCTACTTTTACGCTTGCGTTTACTATCTTCTTCCTATTTAATATAATATAATCCATATTCAAGCGCAGAGAATTTATCTTTGGGCACAGACTTATTTGCCTGTTTTAAAATAATATTTACACCCTCATTTTCTTCTCGCAAATTTAGCATTTCTTCTCTTAATATAGAAGTTAAAGTGAATGGTTTTAAATATTCTGCCCGCTCTTCTGGTTTCATGGCTTGACCTTTCTTGGTACCAAGTAATTTATTTCTAGCAACTTTTTCGTCGATTAAAAATCTTAACTTTCCAGCCCGCAACTATGTCTAAACATTGCTATGGGCTTCGGTATTAATTGGCGCATTTGCCTTAATTTCATAAATAGCATCATATTCTGTATTATCTGTTCTAAATCGTTTGTATTCTCCATCCTCATCATTAGCTACACCAAAATCAGGAAAAACTTCATTGGTATCTGGCACTATTTGTGGTTTAACCATATAATCCATCAATCCAGCACCAAGTCCATTACCGTCAATAACAATAATTTTAGCTTTATAATCATAATATAATCTTTTTAGCTTAATTGCCTAATCTTCAAAATGTTCATCATCCATAGTATATATATTAACAAGAGACTTAATCGCTGGTCCTTGAGACTGAGGGGTTACTTTAAATACACATATAACAGATTGACATTTCTTTCTTCCTACATCAACAGAAAGAACATAATATGCTTGAGCAGAAGAGCGCCCGGAAGATTCATATTCAGGCTAAAGCAATTTTCTACTTCTATCAAAAGCATCACCATTAAAGAAGGCATCTTCTACGGTGCCACTCCATTTAGATTCATACTCTCTATCAAATGATGCTTCATTAAATGTACCATCTTGTTTTAACTCCTATACAAAGTTGCGGGATTGTAATCCCACTAGCACAGGAATTCTCCATGTTCCGCCCATTACAATACTCTTTTCGGGTTCTAGTATCATGCGCACTAGCAAAGTAATCAACTTATTATATGGGAATGTGTTTTTCCACCCCGCAGTAGTAACATAAATCTAGGATTTATTGAGTGTTTCTTCTTCATGAACAGATCCATCTAAACATCTTCTATCAACGTTCATTAGAGGGATTAAAACTTCATTTAAAATATCTCCATCTACACCAACGCACTCCTCAATTAATCCTCCATGTCTACGCTTACCACGAGAAGATTCTCTAGCAGCAACGTTGTCAAAATAAGATCCATTTTTGAAGACATACTTACAATAATCTTTTCCTTCCTAAGTCTTACCTCTTCGCCAATCAATCTCTCTCTAAAGCGCGGGAATCGCATTACAAATTTCCTAGACTTTTTCTTTTGCTATACCTGCTGCCTGTTCTTTTCCACCAGAAGTAATGAATAGCTTACATCCAGGATATAATATACATCTACACATAAGCACCATTACTGATAAGAATGACTTAGAATAGGCACGGGGAAATACCATGTATACATACTTATATCTCATGGCCGCCCGCAAGAAAACTCTCTAATAAAAATAAAAATTAATTTCTTTTTTTCTTGTCTCGTCTCCTCCGGTCTACAAAAAGTCAATAAACATATCTGGATATTCTCTCCAAAAAGCTATATACTATCTTGCTGCTGGAATTATCGCACGAACTCTTTCTTCGGAAAGACCAATTTTCTTATTATTATTTGAAAGGTTTAATAAATCTTTTAATGCCATATATTAAACCTCCTTTAATATATTATTTAACATTTCCTCATCTTTGTCTCTTTCCGACTCTTTCATATCTTCATACTCTTGATAATCTTCTTCTGTTAATTCTGGATGCTCGTAATTAAATAAATCTTCATCCTCATCGCTATCTTCAACATCAATATTTGCCTCGCGTTCTCTGTCTTTAACTATTTCTCTTAACGAAGCTTCGATCATATTACCAAGATTCATTTCCTCTGTAACTAGAGTATGAGTATATTGCTGTAAATCCTAAAGAGTTCTATCTACTTTATCTTGGGGTCCTTCCGTATAATATCTAGGAATAAAACCCTCTCTTTCGCAAAGGGTTACTAATTCACCTATTGAATCTACAAATTCACCGGATTCGCCTTTGTTCTAAGCAGCCGTAAATTTGCCGCTTTTCATTAAACTATCATAGGCTTTTTGCATCTTCTAAAAGCCATCAATATCTCCAGCATCAATTAACTAATTTGCTTTTAAACTAGCTTTACATACCATAATAAGAGTATCTTTATGGCCTGCTCCTTGAATATCATAAGAACTTATCATATCATTGTAAAGCTGCTCCATTCTTACTCTTTCTTCCCAAGAATATCCGCGGCCCCATTTAAGACGTAATACTAATTTATCTTCTTCGGTTAGCTAATCACCAAAATCATCATCTTCCTCTGGATCTTCATATTCTGGAGTTCCTACAGGGGCCTAAACATCCTCTAATCCTTTTGGTTTTGGAGGAGTTCTATCAATAGACAACTGCTCTTGGATTTCATCTTCTGTAAATCCTTGAGCTTTCATATTAAGAACTTTTTTATCAATGGAATTTTTCTCTAGCGTTTTTGTATCTGCCCAAGTGTATTTATTCCATTGCTTTAATTTCATTTTAGATAAATAGCGTCCAATAATAGTTAATCCAGTAACCTTCTTTGGATCTTTTCCATATTTCTCCAATAAACCATTCCATTCTTGTTTAATATATGGAACGTCAATCTCCTATAAAATCCATTTATAAGTTTCTGGATCCCAGTTATCTACGTGCATAGTAAGACACTTTTTACAAATATCCATCTTTCCATCTGGAGGATACTTCTCTAAATTTTTTGATGTATAAAACTATGTATCATCCATAGTTTTACCACATTTTTTACAATAATGGCTCATTTATAATCAACCTCTTTTCTTATTGCGACAGCGCTTACAGATACTATATAAGTTATCTTTACTTGTCTTATTCTTTGAAAAGAATTGATTATGGGCCGGCTTTAATTGCCCACACTTAGAACATTTTTTCATTGGGTATCCTTTTTGTTTATACTACCAACGTAAAAAATCTTCTAAAGCCTCTTCCGCAATGAGTTTAGGAATCTTATTTCTCCATAGGCTAGAAATATATTCAACACTATATGTTTTACCAAACTCATTTTTTAATATTTCCTATATTTCGTTATTCTACTTTTTATCAATTTTGAGTTCAACAATTCGTAAATAGATTGGAAAGTCTTTAAGAGCTTTATCACATATTTCTTCAAATGATTGAATTAAATACCATGTATCTCCCTCAAACTAATCATAACTATCTTCTTTTAATTTTGAATAATTGCATAAAATAGCAGAAACAACATTGGCGTCCATTAGCGAAATACCCTTTACTACTACCTCCTGTCCATTAAGATAACTCTAATCATCAAGAGGAATATGAGTTCTTACGGATCTCGTTAATTTACATGGTATAATAGGTTTCTAATATGCTTGCTTAATGATATACTAATCTTTTCGCATCTCTATTAATGCTTTTTTCATCATATATGCCTATTTTGTCCCAGCAGCGCGTTTTAAAGCGCCCTCCCAGACATTAATGGTTTCTCTCAACTATTTTAAATATGGTATAGTATCTAAATCTTTCTGTGTAATAGAAATCTTTGGCTAAAATATAACATTTTTATTTTCTGACATTAAACCATAAATGCCATCCTCGCCATTTTCCATCTATGACGCAAGCCCTTCGAAAGAACATTCTCTTTTATTAACAGTAGCCATTCTATTATTTGTTAATATATTCTTTTCTTTCTTCTCTTGCTTTTCCATACATAGAACTAAATAATCTGCTAATATTTCTAAATAACTCGAACTAAGGTTCGGATTTTCTGCGATTATTTTTTCGACAAGCGCCTTCCGTTCTTCTGGAGACTCAATAGTATAATCTAATTTTATCATACTGTCATCTCCTTTTATACTCATATAATAACAAAAAAAAACTAGATTGTCAAATCTTATTTGATTAATTTATTTAAAAATGCTATAATATAATTATAAAAAATAAGATAGGAGATTTGTTTGCCAATGTTCTTTGACGAACCATATTTAGATTTACCGGAAAAAGCATAGTATTATTTTAATATCTTAATAATCAGTATTGCTATATCTCCATAGTATGCTTAGGAAATCTTCCAAAATAAAGCAATAAGTTTATGGGATATTTAGGGAGTTAATGATCCTAGACCTATTGCTATTCATATATATACTTCTTACCATATTAATAAAGATTTTGATTATGAAGTATAGTGTATTCCTCACTAGGTATTAGAAGTTAATGAAAATGAAATATCTTTCTATGAAATGATTGATTACGATACTAGTGATCCTTGGAGGCTTGATCCAGATGCAATAGATTAATATAAAAGAATATTTTCAACAATAGGTAAACAAATTGCGGGAGATTAGTGGTAATGTTCCATCACTCATGATTATCGACGCAACAGCCTAGGATCCCGCAAAT
>ERZ1673736.209-NODE-209-length-97623-cov-14.051216_pt1 | contig 97623 bp, 64 predicted proteins | sample MGYA00580212_ERZ1673736 | MGnify/ENA primary metagenome ERZ1673736 (study PRJEB41218, sample SAMN15661752) | gut metagenome | host: Homo sapiens | place: Canada: London | collected 2015-08-20/2019-03-30 | study: EMG produced TPA metagenomics assembly of...
AAGCTGTTGGCGCATAAATGTTCATTTCCCTTCGTTGCCATGAGATACATGGAAATCACAGCCTTTTTCAAATGTTCGTAAGATTCGAGATTCACCTGGAAACAAGTACCTTTCAAAGTATATAAAGCATCTACCCAACTATTGTAAGCATACATATAGCCGTTATAGTGTGTACTGTGATGGAATCCTGTACCGTCAGGTTTCAGCACGTCACCACTACCGGGGATATACGAACTGAAGTTCTCAAGTAAAGCCTTGGTAGCCTTGGCACCTTTCACAGCCACAGCCTCATTCGGAATCTGTACAAAAGCAGTCGTGATATTATGTATACAATTGTATACATAGTCTGAACTTTGTCCCGGAGCTACCGTTTCATACGGTGCATGAGCCTGGTTGGCTTCCAATATCCAAAGAATAGCTTTGCATATTTCCGTCTTCTGGTCATCGGTATAAGCATTCATAGCATCCAGAAAACCGTTCGGAATGTCATTAACCTCTCCATATCTGCTCCAGGTAAATCCTTTATAATGGCAGAAAATACCTTGGTCGATAATCAAGTCGATCCAGTTCGGGAAAGCCTCTGTTACCCATGCAGGACTACCGGCAATATAAGCTGCTGCCAGTGCTTCTACCTTCTTTGACAAATCGCTCAAGAAAGCGGCATCCACATCTTTAGGAGCCACAATCTGCTTACCTTTCACTGTACCATCGACATTGCGGACAATCTGCAAGGCATCGATATCCTTCTTTATCTGACGAACCAATCCCGGATTGGCTGAAGGAGTACGTTTGGTTGCATTACGGAGCTTTTCAAGACCTTCCAATTCTTCCGATGTAGGTTCAATAGCTTCCACTTCTTCACTGTAAGCATATTTACGCAACAGAGTGGTGTTGGCTTTGTTTAAGAACTGTATATCCTTGGCCAACATGTCCGGATACTGTCTGCCACCGTCTACCGTATTGTTCAAGTTCATATTATCCAAATATACTTTCACACCGGCAGCATTTCCTTCCTTGATATTATAAGTAAGACGAACACGAACAGCCGTTTCATCACCGGTATTTTCATACTCGTTGTATGCACGGTTGAATTCACGCCATCCTTTGAAGTTCTGTAGCAAAGTAGCTTTTTTCACGCTTTCATCTTTAGCGTTCAGGAATTCTGCATAAATCACATTACCGGTAACAGCCGGAGCATAAATGTTGAAGAAAGCCGCATTGCGTGAAGTCAGTTTCATTCCATCACCTCCGAGTGGGAATTCCACTGTAGCATTGTTTTCATTGATAGTCCATTCCAGAGATTGCACACCGCTCGTATAATGATCGGTAGAAAGAGCCAATTCACCACCCTGAGCTTTCCAGCCGGCGGGAACGGATGCTTCCTCAAAATCATATTTCACAATAACAGGAATTTCTTCGACATCACTGACTTTTACCCACTCTACATCATCGATCAGGATCTCAGAATCGGCCTTGTCATTGTAGAAGCAGATCGCCATATTGGTACGTTCAGATTCAGTGGAAGCAAACACATTCTTGTTAAAGGTCATGTCATATTGTGAATCAGACACCTGTGTTGCATCATATTCCACTTGATAAGTAGCCCATGTATCAGTTACCGAGAATCTTTCATATACACCACGCCATGTCTTATCCGGATCCGATGGTGCTCCATTGGCTTTCACAAAATAGCGATTGAGGAACTCTTCGTTCGCTTCATCTGTACAACGGGTATAAACCCTTACTATACCGGCATTTGCACTTTTTGCTTTAAAAGACAAGCGATAAATAGCTTTGTCTAAAGTACCACCGATGCGTTGGGCCACTACGGTAAGTATACCATGAAGCCGCATTACCTTCATAAGAAAGCACTTTACCTTGTGTTGCGTCATCCTTGATTGAAACCTTGATGTTCTGATTCGTTTCATATTCATCACGACAAGCCGACCATATACCGGCTTCTGTCTTCCAAACTTTATCGGTAGGAGTAACATCTTCGGTAGTAGTCACATCAAAGCCCGGATCTTTCACCAGATTCTCACCTACCGGTTCCGGTTCGTCCGAACCGGACAGATCTTCAATCAGCGTCAGTTCCACGTCATCAATCAAAATAGTCGTTTCTGCTTTATTTCCCTGGAACATGAGTATAAAGTTCTTCAAATCAGTAGCAGTAGTTTCTTCTGTATCATTCATCGTAAACTGATACATACTTGTGGTCGCTTTGGTAAAGTCAAAATCCACAAAATACTGTTTCCACTCAGCAGTCAGCGACTGAGTATGATAACTACCATAGAATTTACTGTCCGGACTTGACGGCTTACCGGTTTCTCTTACAAAGAATTTCTGTAGTCCTTTATTGCTATTATCAGTCAGTTGGAAAAAAGTCTTAACCTGACCTCCGTCTACAGATTTTCCCCAGAAACTCAATCGATAAATACCTTTCTTAGCTTGTGTTTCTATACGTTGAACAAAGAAAGTATTATACCATGTGTATGGTTTTCCGGTATATGACGCTACTTTTCCACGCTCGGCATCCTCTACAACAGCAAAAGAAACCGCTGCGTCTTTATCTTCATTTTTATCCGTTACCCATTTATTAAAAATATAAGGTTCGGTCTTGAAAGAAAGAGAAAAATCCGCCTCATCGAAACCTGACATCTTAATCAGATTCTCACCGGATGGTTCCGGTTCGTCCGGATCAGACAAATCTTCAATAAGCTCCAAAGCAAGGTCGTCTACCAAATAAGTCTTATTAGAAGTCCCACCCTGCAATTTCAATACCACATTGGTCAAATCATCAACAGTCGATTCTTCCGTATTTCCTGCCCAAGAAACACTATACATGGACTTGCAGATCCATGCAAAATTGAATTCCACTGAATATTGTTTCCATTCAGGTGTCAAAGACTGATCATAAAAGCTGTAATAAGCTTTGGCCGTTTCATCTGTCGGTATCTCTTTGGCCACCATATAGCGACCTTGGTCTACATTACCGGCATCGGTTGTATTAAAGAAAATTTTGATCTTGGCACCATCATTGGATTTGGCCCAGAAAGTCAACCGGTAAATACCTTTCTTCATCTTGCCCTCAATGCGCTGGCCCACATAAGAAGTGTAATAAGATTTAGGACGTCCGTAGAAAGAAAGTACCTGGCCACGAGTCTCATCGTCGACCAGTTCCATCTTCACTTCATTATCACTCCCGTCCTTATCCATATTGGCATCGTGGTACATCAACCATTCATTAAATACCAATGGTTCCTTTTTATACTCTCCTAAAGAAGAGATTTCCGTAAAATCCGATTTAGGAATCAGATTCTCACCGGTAGTGTCCACTGACCGCACAGAAGCCCAGACAGCTTGCATCCCCCATAGGGCTGCGGCGCACAGTACTACCCCTAAAAAAGTCTTTTTCATGTTTATTATTTATTAAAGTTATAAAATAGAAATGTGCAAAATTTAGTTCTACACTCTCCTTTTGCACATTCCTTTCATTAAGTTACCCTGTTCAAACCTTTACCTTAAGAATTACCAAGCACGGCTGTTTTGCTCAAAGCCACACATTTCGACTTCTTTTGCAGGTAAAACAAAATGATAAAGTTTGCGATTATCCGGTGTAATACGGGCAGCATCCATTGCATTTTTAACCCGGTCATTAGCCGAACGTGGGTTCCCGAAAGCATCGGTATAACCGTGATTCACTTCATACACCTTCTCATTACGCACCAGATAGAACCAACGTTTGAACTCAGCGAAGAATTCATATCCGTATTCATCAAATACTGCTTGCAAGAATTTTTCCGGTGTATTTAAATAAGTATTATCATAAGCCTGATGAGTAGTTTTATCTTTCGCTGCACGATAACGTACTCTGTCCAAGCACTCAAATGCCAAGTCATTAGGAGTTCCGGTAGATTTACATTGTGCTTCGGCATACATCAGCAAAACTTCGGCAAAACGGTAAATCGGTGTAATACCGGCACTCTGAGGAGATTCCACACCACCATAGTCACGGTATTTCTTAATGGCCGGAGCTTTCATTATGGTACGTGTATAAGGAACATTCCGATTATTGATTCGGAAAGTAGCAAGGAAGTTGAAGTCCTTACGTGCATCGTCCGGATGATTTTCATAAAACACCGGATCTGCTGCATAGTCAGCCCAACCCTTCTCTTCCTGAATAAAATACGACGTCCCATAATTGCTGGCCAATTGGTCCTTGGAATGATTCAAAGCAAACATGTGTTCGGTACGGTCACTCTTAGTGTCTTCCAACCACAAGTCACCATAATTGTCCACCAAACGATATCCGCTATTCCGAATAATATCCTCACAAATTCTGGCAGCATCGGCATACTTACCGGTCTGTTTTAACGGCCAACCGGCCATTGTCATATATACATCAGCCAAACAAGCCTTAGCCGCCCAAGCCCCTACCCTCGAATTATTATCGGCACGGGAATAAGGAGGTAATTTAGCAGCGGCATATTCCAGATCGGGAATAATTATCTTTGTATAAATTTCCTCCGTCTTGTTACGCGTAATTGCAGTAGAACCATTCAGATCAGTCGTACACTTAGAATCAATAAAACACGGTACATCCCCAAACCAACGCACCAGATTGAAATAAGCAAATGCCCGCATAAAACGACATTCGCCTATATACTGGGCCTTAGTCGTTTCATTTATGGTAGTACTGCCTTCAAACGTTTCCATCCACAGATTGGCAGCCTGAGCCAATCCATACATATTGCTCCACACGGTTTGAGAATCACCGTCCTGATTACCGACAGTTATATCCAACTGGTCAAAATTAGCATGACGCTTGGCTACGTTCGCCGGGCCCATGTCATCCGCTCCCAGCCCCATAATCACAGGACGGCAATTAAATTCATAATTACCACCCCATAACTCTTTGTACAAGCCATCGAGCATACCCAAACTGTTCTTTTCATTTGTCTCTATATTTTCAGGTGACATAAAACTGTTGGGTGTCTGGACCAAATCCACACACGATGTACCCAATACACTACACAGAGCCAATGTGATTACTATATTCTTTTTCATACTTACAAACCTCCTTTTTGATTAGAACGCTAAATTCAATCCCAACAAATAATTACGTCCATTCGGATAATATCCGTAATCGATACCCGGTGTCAACGGGCTCTTCAAAGCCACTTCCGGATCCAATCCTGAATAGCTACTGATTAAGAACGGATTCTGCAGGGAAGCATACACTCTCAAGTTACTGATACGCATTTTCTGAGTGATATTCTTAGGTAAAGTGTAGCCTAATGTTATATTCTTGATTTTCACATAACTACCTTTTTCTATAAATTCATCAGACGGGCTCAAGGAATTGGTCTGGGGGACAAAACCCGGTATACGTGTATTCTCATTTTCCGGTGTCCATCGATTCAACAGTTCCGGATTCGGGCTAAGAACAATATTACCACCAGTTCCAACTAAACGCAGTTCACGAGTCTTATTATAAATATCAAACCCATGTACACCCGAAATTAAGAAACTCAAATCAAAATCTTTGTATCTGAAAGAGTTATTCCATCCCCATTGGAAACGAGGCTGACCATTACCTATCACCGTCTTGTCTGCCTCTGTAATGGCATCATCACCATTCAGATCTTTGAAACGATAAGTACCCGGTACTGCCTTCATGCTTGCAGGTGCTTTCGCAGCTTCTTCGGTGGTCCACACACCTTCACACATATATCCATAAAAAACACCTACGCGACGCCCTTCATAATAACGGTAGTGACTTGCTTCATATCCGGACAAAGTAATATAATCTTCGTCACTGGCTAACTCCTCTATAATAGCCTGATTCTGAGAAAGCGTCAGAGTAGTATTCCAACTGAATTCGTTTCCAACTACCGGATCAGCACCGATAGCGATTTCATACCCTTTGTTCAACATAGAACCTGCATTTTTCAAACGACTGGAGAAATTTGTATAGAGTGGTGCACTTACATCCAACAACATATCGCGAGTATTTTTACGATATAAATCCACCGTAGCAGTCAACCGGTTGTTGAAGAACCCCATATCAAGTCCCACATTCCACTGTTCGGTACGTTCCCATTTCAAATCGGGCTGGCCTAAACGAGACACAGTGAAAGAAACGCTTCCATCAGGCAAGAAACTAGGATTAACTTCTGTATTTTCAGAATATGCGGCTACACCACTGTTACCAACCTGTCCATATCCAACACGCAGTTTCAACTGACTCAAGAAGTCTACATTCTGCAAGAAGTTCTCTTGTTTAACGTTCCAAGCCAATGCCACCGACGGGAATTGCTCCCATTTGTTACCGTCAGCCAATACTGAAGATGCGTCATAACGCCAGGAAGCTGTAAGCATATACCGATCCATAAATACATAGTTCACGCGAGCCAAGGCAGCCATGGACGAAGTTTTTACATGATTTCCCGGCGCAGAAGTAATCTTTTTAGCAAAACCTGTGTTATGATGACCAATATGAACAGAATACAAGTCACTTGCGTTAACTCTCTGCTGCATATTATTACTATGACTCTGCTCAAACACCAATGTGGCATTGATACGATGGTTCTTATTGAATTCCTTTACATAAGAAAGAATATTCTGATTATTCCAACTGTAGGTGGGTTGAAAGTTAGTAGAAGCCTTTGTCTCACCATTACCAGACCATACAGCATATGATTTTTCATTATCAGTAGATCCACTCCATTTGCTTCCGAAAATAACGCTCTGATTCATACGGAAAGACAAGCCATCAAACAATTTAACATCTACATAACCCTGCAGACGGGATGTGTAGCTATATCCATCGGTCATTACCTCATTCACCATTCCCATAGGGTTGTAGCGTTGTCCACCGGTAACATCAAAGTTATTATAATTCCCCTCTTCATCAGTCGGCATAATAGTGTTCGCCATTGTCATTCCTTCTACCAATACACCTCGATATTGAGAAAAACGTCCGCCATTGCTCTTGGAATAATTACCCCAAAGATTGAATCCGGCCTTCAACCACGAACGAATTTCCGAATCCACTTTCAAACGGTAGTTAGCATTCTGGGCATCCGTTTTATTAGCGATACCATCGTTATAATTAAAACGAGTAGAGAATAAGAATTTGGTTTTTTCATTACCACCGGAAATAGAAAGTGCATGGTTGTGCTCTATGGCTACATCACGAAAAATATTCTTCATGTAGTCAAATCCACCGCCATTATAGAAGCCGTCCACTTCTTCCGGAGTATAAAACTGTCTGGGCTCTGCATAGAACTCCTTTCCATAGGCATTGGCAAGGTCAGCAAATTCTCCGGGAGACAACATATCGGGTAAATCATAAGGAGTCTTAAAGTTGACATATCCATTATATTCCACCCGAACCTTACCGGCTTCCGGATTTTTTGTTGTAACCAAAATCACACCATTGGCAGCCGAAGCACCATAAATAGCCGTAGCCGAAGCATCTTTCAACACTTCGATACTGGCAATATCCGATGCATTCAAGGCTGATAAATTACCACCGATCATACCATCGATTACCACTACCGGACCGCCATCGGCTTTCAGAGAGTTCATACCGCGAATACGCATAGTAGCTCCCGAACCCGGTGCACCACTTCCCGATACGACACTCATACCGGCAATACGGCCCTCCAATGCATGAGAGATATCAGATACTGGCATGTTTTTCAATAATTCATCGGTTTTAATAGAAGTTACCGCACCGGTCAAATCGGATTTACGCTGCACACCGTAACCCACCACTACGACCTCTTCCAAAGCCTGCGTGTCTTCTTTTAAAGTAACCGTAAGTGAAGTTTGTCCGTTCACTTTTACCTGCAATGTTTTATAACCAATGTATGACACCTCCAAAGAAGCTTTCGGGTCTACATTAGACAAAAGGAAATTACCGTCCAAGTCTGTTATAGTACCAATGGTAGTACCCGTAACCAGTACCGACGCTCCGATAACACTCTCACCGGCAGTATCCACTACCCTACCTTTTACCGTTATCGAGGATTGTGCCCACCCCGAAAGAGCAAAGCAAAGTAATCCCACGAGGAACAAACAAGAAAACTTAAAATTTTTCATATATTAAATATAAAATTAAATTAAAAACAGAGAAAGGAAGCACGAGTTAGCACGATCGGTTCCTTTCTCTATTATCTCTTTCAATTATTCGTTAATCAATACTTTGGCTGTTTCCACACCCGATGCTGTAACGATCTGTACAACATACAAACCATTCTGCAAAGCGATTTCATTATTACCTGCTTGCAAAGCAACATTGGCCACAGCAGTACCGGCAACCGTATAGACTGTCAGATCAGCACCGTTGGGAGCACCGTTAACGTTCAGCATATTGCCGTCAACCCATACCTGGCAAGAAGAAGCCTCAGCATCCTCTTTAGTAATTCCGGTTCCGGTACCCAAGTCACCTTGATATGCACCCATATTCACTTTACCGGCTTCTTTCACAAAATCATTACCTGCCAAATCTTTTTGAAGGTTCGCTTCAATCCAATCCGGTAATACAGCCATTGCCTCAAAGTCATGTTGTCCGGCACCGATACAAGCAGAACCCGCTTGCAAACTGAAATCGGCAGCTGCAAGCTCTGCACGTTGCGCGTCATCAGTAGCTACACCGACAAAAGAAGTCGGTTTCTTAAATGTTTCAGCAGCCGTAGTCGTAATACAATCACCGCTTATATCGTCATTATCTCCATCGATGGCGTTAAATTCCACATAACTCACATAATCTACTGCATCTGCACAGAAGATATCCTTGTCTTGATGAGTAGCCGTATTTCCTAATACGATACAGTTTCCTAATTCAGCATAACTTCCTGTCTCTACATAAATAGAACCTACGTTGTTAGCAAAAGTAGAGTTTCCAACCCATGTTGACATACCTTGGTACATCAGCAAAGCAGTAGAAGAGTTATTTGCAAGCAAACAATTTGCCATACGGAACGTAGTACTCAAAGTCAGAACAGCTGTTTTCCAGTTAGAGCCAGCAGCAGGATCACATGTTACCGAATTGTTACGAACAATGTTCCTTACAAAGTCGGCACTGGCATATGAATTACAATAGATAGTTCCTACTTCAGATACATTATTTTCAAACAGGTTATCACAAATAACCACTTTTCTGTCAGCCGTATAAGTACCTTCTGTACTTGCCGGCCATTGAGTGTTAACACTCAAAGCAGAGTAAGTATTGTCACGGAATATACATCCGGCTACTTTTGTAGTCTGAGCCGCATACGTATCACCAGCAGCTGTTGCAGTATTGTAAATGCTAAGACACTGGATGCTGTTCTTTTCAAATACACAGTTGATGATCGTATTAGCCACTGCTGAAGCTTTTCCACACTCGCGTCCTTGCAACACACAAGCACCTGTCTGTTTACTTTCGTCAAAAGCAGCATTACCCGCAAAATAACAATCGCGTACAATCGAGTTTTCCTCTACATAAAGTCCCTTTCCACCGATCTTATTATTCACATAACGGCAATTCTGAATGATAAAATTATTATTAAAGTAACTGATCTTATCATCATTTGTTGCATGACCGCTCACTGTCAAACCATCGAAGTAAGCAACTTCAGTTCTTTCGAACCCTTTATTCACATCCGTCAGACGATAATTACCCCCATTTCCTGTCAGAATCGTTTCATTAACAAATGACCAAGGTTTTGATTCATCTTCACGAACACGTTGATCTACAGACGTTTCCGTACCAGCAAAACCACCATATATATCCACATAATCAGCCAAAACCAACTTCTCACTGATTACATAAGTACCTTTAGCCATCCAAATTTCATCACCGGCAGTAACTTTAGTCATTGCCGTAGTTATATTGTCCACAGCTTTATCCCAAGAACTACCGTCATTGCCTGCGCTACCGGTAGAGGTCACATACACAATCTTCGCGTTCATACTCAGGGCAAACGCGGAACAAAGTACTAGTAATAGATTTCTTTTCATAACAAATCAGTTTTCGTTAATAATAAATTTCATGCTCCAAAAATACAGCAGGGAAATACAACAGGCACCTATTTCCGTCCAACAAATGTGTAAATTCGTACATACACATGTATTTTTTCACAAAGGGACTTATTTGTACATAATATATACAATTAAAACATTTCGCTATAGATAGAGCATCCTATCTTTGCACAGTGAAAAAAGATATTTTTCTACCTTAATCACTCTATAAATCCCCCGTGAGACGGTGTTTATTTTATGAAATACCGTCTCTATTTTTTAAGAAACGATGGTTAAAAAAAGGCGATCCCTGTTGGAATCGCCTTTTTTTTAGAATAAGTTACCACTATTTATCTATTAATCGCCTTGCAACACCCCATATTCATCCAAAGTGTAATTTTTGCCCCGTTCCAACAGGATACACTTTGTTTTCCCATCAAATACCAACTCGCATTTTTCATCGTTAGCAGCATGAATATTTACAGATACCATCTTTTTATCCTTCCAGGTCATGTCAATCGTATGTCCTCCATACACCCGCATTCTCGTAATACTTCCATCGGGGAAATTATCCGGCCAGGCCGGTAAAATCTCAATCCGGTTAGGTTCGGTGTAAATCAACATTTCCATCAACAGCCGTGGAAAACTCAAGATACCGTCCAAATTATAAATGGACAATTCCGGATCATGCGAAGTCACCAGTCCATTATATAAATAATGCCGTCTGGCAAAACGGTCGATATTGGTATTCACTTTCTCCGCATCACCCAAGCGGGCAGCTTGAAGTGCCAGATGAATCAGGCCATGTGCCGAAGTCGTATCAAAAGCATAACGTTTTTCCAAAGCTACCCGAACAGCCTCTTTCAAAGGGGAATCGCAATTCCCCAACTCTGTACCCGGAAAAACCGGATACAAGTGTGAGTTATGCCGGTGACTATATACATCCGTATACCCCCGATCTATCCATTCAGCCAGCGCCTGGTCTTCATTGATCCGGTAATATGGCAACTTGGACAGATAGGACGACCACTTATCCAACTCTGCTTTCGGCAACCGGAACCGTTCACCCATCCGGCAAAGCAATGTAAACACCTCACGAGCAATGGCCACATCCATTGTAGCATCCTTACATAACATGGTGCCTTTCTTAGGAGAAGCGTTTTCGGGTGATATACTTGGACAAATATGATATAAACCATCAGTCCCCATTTCAAGAAAATCCTCATAGAAATCGCCCATCTCCCGATAAAGCGGTAAAACTTCCTCTTTCAGAAAACGGTCATCCCCCATCAACATGGCATGTTCATAAATCGGGCGTATATTCCACCCGGCTCCACCCGGCCAATACATCCAAGGGTTATAGTAATTAAAATGAGTCAGATACCCATTCAACGGATCATTATAATGGGCCACAATAAATCCTCGGCAACCTAAGTAATTTTTTGCATTCAAACGCCATCCCGGCAACAAATGCTTTACATACCGATAATATGTTTCGGCACATTCGGGTAAGTTACTCATCGATGCAGCAGAAATGGCCAGGTTTATATTCGAATCCCATACAAACCCACCAATCCAGTTCGGTTTCCAACTCCCCCCCATATTCCTTGCAAAGGCGGAGGATAAGCACCCGAAGAAGAAATCAACAAATAACGCCCCATAGCATGAACCTGCTCCAAGAAAAGAGAGTTGGCACCTTTCTGATGAATCGTTGCAAGCATCTTTTCGGTAGGTGTTTCCCGCCATTCGGCTGCCGCTCCCAAATCAAGTTGCATTCTGCGGAACAACGTTCCATGTTCCAGACTGTGTGGTGTAAGCAGCTCCATGTAATTATCGGATAACTTTGACAGTTCGGACTTCACCGAACTCTCTACAGACGAATTTCCGTCCGACAAAGGAGTAATACGAATGACAACCAGCACTTCATCGGCATTTTCTATATACAATGAAGTCCCTTTCTGTATCATTTTCCCTCCCTTAACCGTCACTCGTGCCAAGCCATCGTATCCACCGCTGTCTTTAGCATATTTCGCATGATATGATAACCATCCGTCCGTTTCGGCATGGGTACGGATAGAAGCGAAAGCGCTATCCAAGTTATGCTCAAAATGCATACCGCTACGCCCCGGAGTCTCTCTCAAACTAAGCGTCGTTGTCAGCTTGTTTTTGGCGGCAGCTTTCAAATACACTACATTTACATTATGTATTCTCGAAGAGAACACATGCTCTTCCACCTTTTCTTTTCCAATTTCCCAATAAGTAACAGCTTCACCGGTCTCCAAGTTCAACTGACGCCGGTATCGATCCACGCCTTTCCCCTTCTTATAGTCTATGCAAAGGTCGAACGCCGGATGGGGAATAAGTGGCCATCGATGCATTGCCCCAACCTCACTCAATTGCCTGTTGGCTTCGTCTACGGCCAATCGGGCAGCATCTTTTTCCTGTCCTGCCCCAATCTGCTGTCTGATTTGCGGCAAAAGATCAGATAAAACCAGAACAATGGTCTTATTACGATCCCATGCACGTATGAATAACTCTTCATGTACACATATCACCCGTTCTTCATCGGGATTCCCCAATACCATAGTCCCTTGCCGCCCGTTTCCGGTCACAAAAGCATGTTCCCACCGTTCAGCAGGTTTTTCCGACCAAACCACCCAACGGTCCGATCCTTCTTTTCCGGTTTCCTTTCCCAGTGTTGTCACTGTCAGCATTGCAGCAAACAGTGCAACCGTTATTTTCCGTACAAACATACCTTCCATACTCTAATTATTCCACTCTAAATTTATCAGTCAAGCCTTCCTGACTGTTTGTCCCGACAAACACAGCAAACTCTCCCGTTTCCACTTCCGGTTCTAACTTTTCATTCAGAAATGCCAAATCCGAAGCAGGTAAAGTAAAGTGAACCGTCTTGGTCTCACCGGCCGGAACAGACACTTTCCGGAAAACTTTCAATTTCTTCTCCGACTGGCTGATCCGGCAGAACAAATCAGTAAGATAAACTTGTACAATCTCCTCTCCGTCAACTTTTCCGGTATTAGTTATATCAACAGAAAAACGTACTTCCTCTCCCTTGGCAAGATTCTTTTTCGCTAATTTCAGATTCTTATATTGATAAGTGGTATAAGACAATCCATAACCGAACGGGAATTGATAAACATAACGGGAAGCAGGCAAATTTCCATATTCGACATGACGTCCCTCACGGCCATAAGGACGGTGATACAGGCACATAGGCAGGTCTCCTGTCTGAAGGGGGAATGTCACCGTAAGCTTTCCGGAAGGATTTACTCTACCGCTCAGTACATCAGCCAATGCATTGCCTCCCTCTTCCCCTGCAAAAAACATCATTACAATACCATCCACCTTGTCTACCCATTTCTGCATGGTAACAGGACGGCCGTCTACCAACACCACAACAACCGGCTTTCCGATTTGAGCAATCTCCTGAATCAACTCTTCCTGTACTCCCATCAGGCTCAGATCCGAACGATCCATTGTTTCTCCTCCCGTAGTCAGCCATTCTCCTCCCATGACCAACACGCAAACATCCGCAAGCGAGGCAATTTTTTTAGCTTCTGCAAATCCGGACTTGTCGGTTCCTGTCAATTTACAGCCCTTTGCGTATGAAATTACTGCCTGTTTCCCAAACGCATTCCGGATACCTTCCAACGGAGATACTCCTTTCACCCCGGTAGCCGAATAACCTCCCAATTGGCATACATCGGCATTCGGTCCTATCACAGCTATCTTCTTGTAAGAAAGCGGAAGTACATTGCGGTTGTTTTTAAGTAGGATGATGCTTTTTTCCGCTGCTTGTCTTGCCAAAGCACGGAACTGCGGTGCATCCTCCAACTTTTTCGTATCTTTTTCCTCTATATAAGGATGTTCGAACAGACCGGCCTCAAATTTGGCACGTAAAATACGTCTTACATTCGTCTCAATTTCCTCTTCGGTTATCTTGCCTTTTTGTACGGCTTGCGGTAACATGGCGAATGAACGGACCCGTGGCAAATCTACATCCAGACCTGCCTTGGCGCACATCACAGCAGCATCCTCCCATGTTTCTGCCGCTCTATGAGCTTCTCTCAAATGATTCACCCCGCTCCAATCCGATACCACAAAACCATTAAATCCCCAATCATTGCGCAGCACCTCTGTCAACAGCCAATAATTGGCCGAACAAGAGACACCGTCTATGGCATTATAAGCAGCCATCATGGATTTGACACCCGCCTCTTTCACTGCGGCCTCGTAAGGCATCATGTGCAACTCACGCAATTCTCTCTCACTGAAAGGTATATTACCGGAATCCCGTCCGCCCTCTCCTACAAAATTGGCCACAAAATGTTTGGGAGCACACAATACACCGTTTTTCTGTAACCCTTTGATAAACGCCACTCCAAAACGCGATGCCAGGTAAGGATCTTCTCCATAAGTCTCTTCCATACGCCCGTGACGGGGATCTCTCGCCAGATCCAATGTAGGTGAAAGTACCATATGAATCCCTTTACTATGGGTCTCCTGCCCGATAGCATCGGAAACCTTTTCCATCAATTCCGGATCCCAGGTAGAAGAAAGCGCTATGGATTGCGGATATGAAGTAGAACCGGCAACCTTGGAACCGTGCAAAGCTTCATCGTTGATAAAAACCGGAATTCCCAAACGGGTCTTTTCCACTGCTACCTTTTGAATGGCATTGGAGATTTTAACGGATCTTTCCGCTCCCTTATCCGTAGTAGGACAGCTGATATGCCCAATACCCCGTTCTCCAATCGCTTTCTGCACCTCTTCCATGGTATAATTCCCACTACTTTGAAATATTTCATCTCCTTCCCCCAAACGTAAGGCACAAAGCTGAAACACTTTTTCTTCCAGTGTCATCCGCCCAAGCAAGTCTTCAACCCGCTGTTCTATCGGTAATTGGGAATTTTTATAAGGTAAAGTTCCGGGAGAAGTGCCTGTCCACAAAGAAGTGGAGCAGCACACTCCCACACACAATGCAACAATCGACTTATTCATGCTTTTCTATATTTTAAGATAAATATAAAACGGATTCTTATTACTTTTTGGAAAGTTCCACATCCATACTCTCAGCATCTGTACAAACAAATTCCAGCACAGTAGTATTGCCTGCCTGGGAAATGATCCGGTACTTGTCCGGATTCTCATTCCGAATGTCCCATTTCCCTTTCAAAGTAATACGTACCGGAACAGACTGGCTTGGATGGGTTTTCCACGGGCGGGAATAAATGCTTCGCTCCACTCTTTTCCCCTTTTCATCCAAAATGTCATCGGAGGTACCTATGTACAGTGCCAAATCCGGTTGAGATACGGTGAGTATCGCTTCTTCTTTATTTTCACGTAACATAACGAGACAGGAAGTATCCACCTTTTGTACAAGGCCTTTCGGAAGTACATCCGGAGTCTCAAACAGCACATAGGAGGTGGTATTGTTCTTCAGGTCACGTACGATATGGGCATTACGGTCTTTTTGAAGTACCTTATAGGAAGGCTTTTTGGCAAATGCCTTCATGACAGAACGGTCGGTTTGAGGAAGGATGGCATATTCATAGGATGCTCCCTTAGGGGCTTTGCCATGGTCTACCGTCAATGCAACCCAGTCACCAGAGGTTTCCTTACCGGTATTCTGCATACGGGAATATTGCGGGAAATTCTTCTCGAATTTGGTGGCTACGGGCGTATAATAACCTGTCCCGAAAGGGTCTATCCAATACTTCTCATTTCTTTCATAAGTTTTCCAGAAATTACGGTCGGCATCATTCTTCACGGCAAGCTGGAAGACAGTGGTTTCCGTCGGATAGTCGTTGTTGGTATTTTCGATGTCCGAACCGAGGCACACGATGGTACCATCGAAGAAATGGTAAGATTTACGGGCACGGTGGGAGCCGTTGTACTTGTCATGTTCGTGAAGCTTCATACCGAAATTCCCGTTCATCCTTTCTTGTGACAGACCGCCGGCAAAAGCCTCGTCCGAGTACAGCATTTCTTCAAATCCGGAAAATACATCTACATTGAGAATATTGGCTTCCAGTTGATCTACAGGAAGATGAATCGCCGTAGTTCCGGGAATACGTCCCCAGTCGAAACCCTCTTCCTGCCAACCGCCACTGATGGAGGATACCGCCTCTCCTTGGGGAGCTGTCATGATTTGCAGACTGCCGTGGGCCAAGTAACGTCCGAAAAGATTGGCACCCCGGTAATGTTCGGCTGCCCATAAATAACGGGAGTGTCCACGGGCTACTGCAGACCAGTTGTTCCGGCGTTGTACGGATACACATGCATACCCCATGGCTTTGTTACCTTCGGGAGCCTGTTCCGATTTATACCCTTTATCAGCCAATTGCTTTCTATAAGCTTCTGTTTGCTTGTTATAGCTATACGGTGCTTCCGTCAAACGTAAATAAGCCTCAGCCATATCCGGATCTATATTTTGCTGTCTGTCCGGAGAACCGGACAGCGCCATTAAAATATAATGATCGGGAATCAATTCTCCTTTTCCATTGGGGTGACGTCCGGACATAGAAAGCGGGTAACTGCGTGTATTACAATAAAAACGCATGGTCAGAAGCACGTCTTTTATTACCTGATGCGCCACAGGAGCTACAGCAAACGATGTTCCATGTAAAAAATAAATCATTTTAGTCACTCCGCTCAGCCCTCCGACAGCATAAGCCGGATAATTATTACAATGATGATAAGCAGAGCCGTCTTTTTTGAACCCGTCACTCAAACCGGATGAGGGCAGACAGGCATTTGTTATCCAACGGGAAAACATTTTCAGATGGCGTACTTTGTCCGTACCGTCTTCCATCATCAATACACTGGCCAAACGCCCCTGACTGATGGTGTTCAATTCGTCCATATCCACCCCCGGCTGTTGCGGCGTCTTGTAAATATCCACACAGGAAGCATACCACTGGAGGTTTCGGGCCACCTCTTCACGATATCCATTTTTTTCCATCACAGTTCTCATCAAAAAATAAGATGTGAAATAATCGCGAAAACTATAGCCGTAAAGTCCCAATGTTCCCAAGCAACTACCATAACATACCCCTTGGTCCACCAAATGACGATGCATCTGCAGGAACATCTTCTCAAGCTCCTCTTTGGCACTTGTTTCCGTAACATTGTTCCAAGCATTGGCTATCCGGCCCATCAAGCCAAAATAGGTCTTCAAATCAAAATGGTTCGTCCTTATCTTATTCACCACGTTCTCTGAGGTTATGCGACTGAAAACCGTATTCGCCGCCACTTCATAGAAAAGCGGATTCCCTGCCACTCCCCCTTCTGAATTTTCGGTAATATGGTAGGTATCAAACTCCCGACGCAAATCTTGCAGTTCTTTTTCCGTGACTTTTCTTTCAGAGCAAATCATTTCCTGCATACGTTTCTCCACCAAGCGAATCTCTTCTTTCTGCTTCTCACTGAGTGTGGCTTCCAACTCGATATCCGGAGTTATGGACTCATATTCAGACCATTTATTAAATATGTTTCCCTTGTTGACAAACGGCATCTGCAAATCCGCCGTTTGAGAACGTACATCCATCTTGAATGAGGTAACCAAGTGATCGATAAAGATCTCCCCTTTCCGGTCGGGTACAATGATACAGATTTCGTCCATCCCTATTTCCGGAGTTCCCTGCATATCTTTTTCATACATCGCCCAACCGGTTCTCCAACCGGTGAAATTCAACCGGTAAGGAAAAGAGCAACATACTTTTCCAGCTTTCAGAAACTGGAAACTGAGAGAGGCATCCATCGCCTCCCGATTATATATCCAAGTGGTAAAAGCAGACAAAAATTTATCCTGCCCGCTCGGATCTTTAGGTTCGAACTTCAAATCTCTCCGAATGTATAATGTATCTCCGGGATTAAAAGCCCACCGCAAGGAGGCCTTTCCATCTTTATAATGTGCGCCGGATACGGATATATCCCCTCCCGTGACACCGACAGATTTGTCCAACTCTTCAAAAGAAAGAAACCTGTCGTACCCATTGAACTGGGCAAAGGCAATTGCCGGAAGGGAAAATAAACAGGAAAACAAAACTCTTTTTCTCATACTATTATTTTATATGTCTTTATAAGTTAATATTAATCTTCTACACAGTTTGGCAATCCAATGAAACGAAGTCAAGACTATTACGGTTACAAATATAAAAACTGATAATTTTCAATCATCTATGCATTGTTCAAAAGGAGTGTACTTTTGTACACTTGAGGTCTTTCACAATCACATATAACCTCTTATAATTGAAATATTATTCACAAAAATAGATTCAATAAACCGATATCCGATTCAGAATCATGTCATAGCACTATTTTAAAGTTCTGTCAGAGCCTGTTTCAATGATATATCGGAACCATAATTATACACGGTGCATAGTACCTGTAAAGACAGTGCTCACAGATGTTATGCACCGTACATATCACCTGTGAGCACCGTCTTTAGAAATCTATTAAAAGATTATTTAGAAAAAAACAAATGGACTACTCCCTGTACTTTATCTCCTTTACGGAATGTTTTATATCCTTTCTTCGCATGCGAAACCAGAAAGTTTCCCTTGCCCGCATTGATATAATCGGCCACCAACAGATAAACCCAATCCTTATCAACCCACGCACGAACATGTTGTGTTCCATCCGACTCTACCCGGAAAGCCCCTCCGTCCGTGCTTTTCAAAACAGCTTCATAAATATTCTCTTTCGTAGATCGGAATATATTCGATCCGGCTGCTGTCTGGTCAAATGACCAAGGTACAGAAGGCAAGCTGGAAGGACCGGCTAACCCGGATATCGGTAAATCCGAATTGAAAGCCTTCACATTTCCTTCCAATGCTCCGATATGATCTTCAGGATAAACGCTCCAATACCCCTTCCGCTTCCAGCTCAACTCCGTAAAAGAGGCTGGCAATGCAAAGACCAAACCGACCTGCCTGGGATGAAGTTCCTGAAGCACCGTAAAATCATAACCAACCGTCAACTTTCCATCAGCACCAATCCGGTATTCCAAGGTTCCCTGAGCTTCCTTATAGGTTCCTGAAACCCTTACCTTCACTTCTTTATCCAAAACGACATGAGATACAGATTGTGCCACCCAGTTTTCACAGACAGGATTGAAAGGTATAAAATTCTGATTCTTTCCTGTCATCTGTATACCTTCTCCCTCTTCGTTCAACGGAAGTAACATCAATGCCGGTACCCGGCATAGAATGTCCTTTTCATCAGAACGAACCGATAACTTTCCGTCACGACGGCTCACAGAAAACAAACCACTTTTTGTCCGGATATCAATGCTTTCCTCTTTTTCTTCACAAACCAGTTTCCCTTTAACTGGTTTTGCCGCAAAATCCACCTTTTCCGGCAAAACACGGAAACGATATTGATCAACAACAAATCCATGAACCCCGATTATTGACAAATCCAGTATTTCAATACGCCTCAAAGATTCCGGCAACTGTATTTCAACTGTACCGGCAGAACGAGGAGCAATATCCGTAATCGCCGTTCCCGTCTCCTTTCCGGCTTTCCACTCCAATTTACATTCAGACAAACGACTGAAATTATATCTGTTCTCAACACGGAAACGTATTTTTCCATCCGAAGACATATTCCCTTCCAGTACTACCTTTACCGGACTAAAGGCCTTTTTCATTCCCCAGTACTCCGGTTTTTCACGGCGCCAACCATCGACAGGTCCCCAGGTACCGTAACCAACGGCCTTTTCTCCCGGTAAGAAGAAAGTATCATCGATACCGGCCCAAATAGCTCCTCCCAATACTCCCCGGCTATGATACATACGATCCCACATCTCATCCAGCAAAACTCCCCACATGTCGCGTAATCCCGGGTCGGCAGCCAACTCCAAACGATTATACGCATTTAAATGACAAAACTCATCAAACACGACAGGCCGTTTACTATCACGATACACATCCGGACCGGATGGTCCCGGATAGTGGTGATTGGTCACTTCCAACATTCCTCCATCGGCATCCGGCTTCCATTGGCTGAATATACGCGGACGCGTCGGATCAATCTGTCTGACTACCTCAGAAGCACGTTGAAAATACTCGGTAAACAATTTCGATTCATTTCCCATCGACCACATAATAACAGAAGGATGGCTCCGATTGAGATTCACCATCTCAACATGCTGATTTACCAAGACTATTTCGCGCTTCTCTTCAGGCACTTCTGTTTCATGCGCCCAACAAAACGGGGCTTCCACCTCAACAAACATTCCCAATTCATCGCACGCCTCCAATAAAGCTTCATCAGGCGGGTAATGAGAAGTCCGTATATAATTGACATTGCCACGTTGGAACAACTCTACATCCTTTTTCCAGATATCTCCGTTCAACGAACGTCCCCGAAGCGGCATCACTTCATGCCGGCAAACTCCCCGCAATTTCACCGGCCTGTTATTTATGAACATCTGATTTCCACGAATCTCTATCTGTCTAAAACCGACACGACGGGTTGTAGTATACAATACATCCTGACCGTCTTTCAACCGGCAAGTCAGCGTATAAAGATAAGGATGCTCGGAATCCCACTTGACAGGACGGGGTATATCAAAATTTACCGTTTGTTTTTCAGTCAGCCCCGGCAGCAATTTACGCAACGAATGTACCGGTGATTTTAGAGGGACTTGATTCCCTTCAGCATCCGTTAATGTAAAATGCAAAGAAAGATTACCCGCTTCCGATTCAGACTCATTCGCTATAGCAATCTCAGTAGTCAAAACAGCATCCGTATAAAGTGTATCGAATGATGTGGAGGTGTGGAACATCGCTAAATTGACTTCCGGCAAGGCAAACAAATATAAATCTCTGGCAATTCCTCCCAAAGGATGAACCGCATAACGGGACCCATTGGATGTGGAATCCGCCAAACTTTCCGATGTCACGGATACAGCCATCCAATTTTCTTCTCCATACTCAACCAATGCCGTTACATCCAATTCAAATGCCGTAAATCCCCCTAAATGACTTCCTGCTTCTTGCCCATTGATATACACACGGCTATCGCTGTAAATACCATTACAACGCAATTTGACCCGTTTGCCTTTCCATGACTCCGGAACTGTAAAAGTCCGATAATACCCCGCTGCTTTTCCTTTCTCTACATTAAACCCTTGCATCACCCATTCCCCGGGAACCTCAATCGTTTCCCAACCGGATATCCGTTCTTTTCTCCAAAAATCTTTCTCCGGTGAGGCGTGAAACAACCATTGTCCATTTAAAGAGACCTGCTGCCTCTCCATATTATCAGGTAAAGGCGACAAACGTGGAATAAATATCTCCTGCGCCTGACCACGTGAATATAACATTAAGAATGTGATCCAAATCAGATAAAAATACTTTTTCATATCCAAACTATTTATTTACCAAATCATTGTTATTCCATTACTACTTAAAAAGGCAAAGATAGCATATAGTAAAAAAGAAAAGAAAAATCAATCTGAATGGAACGTATGCAAACAGGGTCGGATAGAAGGAATAAATGTACAAAACGGACATCTTTACTTTGTTATTTCACGAGGAGAGACACCCATCTGCTGTTTAAAAATACGCGAGAAATATTGTGGTGACTGAAATCCACACAAATAACACACCTCTTTCACTGACATCTCTGTGTTTCTTAATAATTCAACGGCTTTATTAATACGCATCTGATTAAGGTACTCCAAAGGTGACAAATTGAGATATTGGGAAAACAGCCTCCGAAGATAACGCTCGCTAATACCGGCATGCTCCGCAACATCCTGCATGGTAATCTCCGACTGATAGTTCAAACGAATATAAGCGATTGCCTTTTTTAATGAATCATTTGTACAGATGGGCAAGTAACTCTCATCCATATAGCGATATATTAAAACAAGTAACTCCGCATAATACATCACAACCAAATATCGATAATAACGGCTCTTGAATTCCAACTCATTTACGATACGTTGCACCACACGCATAATGCATACATTGTTCACAATTTTAATGACTCTGTTCTCCTCAGAAAACAGAGTAACGGGCGTGGAAGCAACAGTTCCATCCTCCGACTTAAAATGAAAATGAGAAAAAATTTCCGGCAGGAATTCAAGTTGCATCAAGGTTGTCCCTTCAGAACCGGCTTCAAACAGATGATTGCTACCGGAAGTGATAATCATAATCTCCCCTTCGCGAAAAGTGACGCTTTCATCGTCCAAATGGAGGATACAGTTTCCCTTTTTAACATAATTAATCTCGATACGTACATGTTTGTGCGGTCCATAAGTTTCAAACGGACAAAAAGAGACCAAACGAAAAACATCAGCCAATCGTTTGCTTTTAAGGTTTTCTGTTATATTTTCCAATAATCCCCAAAGAGTCTGTTCTGTTGACTTATTCACGTTTCTCAATACTTAAAAAGGTTACTTTCAGCAGACAAATTTACTATTTCTTCTCCAAAATCTCATAATTTCCATCTTATTTCACTTTGATTTTATAAAGAATGAAATGAAACCCTCTTTCTGATTACAAAATAAACAAACGGCATAAAACTACTTTCCGGATGTATTCATTCCATCTTTCGTGAGTTTATGCCGTTTATTATCAATGACCAGTAAACCTTACACAATCATTTTATCTCCAACACCTTACATCAGATCCATATTATTAGAATTTATCCGTCATGAAACGCCATGTAATCTTCCCGATAGAATTCGGTTTCCCTTTCCCGGCTTTTGAAATATGCCCTTTCGGCTTTCCGTTTCTATCATGTGATACGCTGATCTCTCTCCACGAGTACATTCCTTTCTCATAATCAAACGTCTCTCCATCATCGTCATACAAACGATACGTACCATCCGCATTACCGTAATGACGAATTTCCAGATTTATCTTTTCGCCCGGTTTCGGTGCATGAAGTCTTGGCTCCATCATCGGAATAATTGCCCCGTCTTTTACATACACAGGAATACGGTTCAACCCCGGCGCAACAGTAATCGTCTCTCCGTTACCCACGTATGCACCGGTATAAAAATCATACCAATTTCCAGTCGGAAGGACTACTTTTCGTTCTGTCTGTCCGGCAAATAACGGAGCAACCAACAAATATTCGCCTGCCATATACTGGTCTTTTATCTCTTTGGTCACCGCCTCGAGATACGGATTATTTTCCAAGCTTTTCTCTTTCAGTTCAAAGGTTATCATCCCGTCCAAAGTAAACCCCGGTTCTAAACTCATCCCCCGGAAAGGAGGTATACCATCAAAATGATACCGGGCAAATTCCGTATACCAATAAGGCATCATCTGCATACGAAGCAGTGCATACTCTTTCACTTGCCCGGCCACTTCCGGAAACGTCCAAGGCTTCGTACCACTATTCCATGCATCGATCATTGCCATCGGTGAAAATACAACCGTTTGGAAACGACGCAACCACTCTTCCGCAGAACGGGAACTGCGCACTTCCGGAGTCCACAACATACCGCAATAGCCTGAGTTAATCAATGCTGTTATAAAATCAGAATGGTTATAGTAATCATTATACAGCACATAAGGAAAAGAGTTTGCTCCGGCATTGGACGAGCGTACCAGGCCATAAGTACGTTTGTTATACTTTCTGAAAAGTTCGTTTGTGGCACGTTGCGCCAACACTCCATACGTTTGCCTCATTTGTTCAGCCGAAATTCCCGAAGGAAAGGTTGCTACATCCGGCCAAATCCAACGGTCGAATCCATCCACTTCATCTATTTTATATCCACCGACTCCGATACCGATATGCTCTTGTACCAGTTTGTCCTGAAACAACTGTTTTGCCTTGCCATTTGCCAAGTCCGGCACAATACCGTTCCATACCGTATGGGAACCGCTAACCGGATACATATCTTTGTATAATTTTGAATCGGGTGAAATATAAGGGTTGGTCCATAAATTGATACGAATCCCCTTATCCATAAGCCTTTTTACAAAACCGGCCGGATCGGGATAACGCACTGAATCCCATTCCAAAGTACACGGATAAGCCTTGCTTTGCCAACCGGGTTCCAAACCAATAAAATCAAGTGGATAACCATGACGTTCAAACTCTTCCACTTCGTTTTCCACTTGCTTCGATGTATAAAGCGTCGGCGTACGTTGTGTAAATCCCAATCCCCAGCGAGGAGGCAAAGCGCCGCCACCGCATAACAAGTTATAACGTCTGATCACATCCATAGGAGCAGGACCTGCAAACAGATAAATTTCGACACCGGAAGCAGGTACCAAAATGGAAACTGCATCCGAGTAAGGTTGGGCCGTCCAAGTTTTATCCGTATTGCGGTCTTTTGCTTTCTCTGCATTAGGACTGTCTTTTTTAATACCACTCCCGGCATAAACGGTTAAATAGCGGGCCGAATTCACCAGAATACCATATCCTTGGCTGGATATGTAAAACGGAACCGGAGCATGTGTACGGCCATTATCTGTACCACCATAATGATCTACATGCAAATTTAAAATTTTACCGCGTTGATGTATTGTTTGAAAATTAAGTCCGAAACCATATAATTGTTCCTTGGGTTGCAAGGGAATATACAAAGCAGTTTTTCCATCTTGTACGTTCCCTCCTATTTCAGAAGCCAATACAGGCAATGTTACCTCCGGCAACCGGCTAAACCCCTCCCATTTCGGGACAGCACCCGCCGCTTTCAACAAAGAATAGTTTTCAGGGGTTCCCACCACTCCTTTCCATACACCGGGACCCACCTGCTCCCAGCTGATTTGTGCAACAAGTTGCATCTCTACCCCCAAAAGTAGCATAACAACCATCATACACCTCTTCATAATCACACGTTTTCTCATTATAACACAAACTTTATCATTTATTCAACTCAATAAAATAAGACTCACCTTTACGGGTTTTAAAACAGATTTTATCCGCTCTTTCCACCCGATACTTTATAATATTCCCTTTAGTATCAGTCACCCTCGCTTTCCCAAATCCCGGATAACTTATAACACAAGGATTTCCTTTCCGGGAATGAATACTTATTCTTTTCAATTGTTCTTTTTCCCAGGAGACGGATACTTCAAAATTTCCCCGGGCGACCAAACCGCTATAATTTCCCGAACTCCAGGCTTTCGGTAACGCCGGCAATGGGAAAATAGTTCCATCATGGCTTTGCAACAACATCTCCGCTATACCGGCCGTACTACCCAGATTCGCCTCAATTTGATAAGGAGAACGCAAAACAGCAATACAGTTGGTCCATAAATTATCCAATACAGACGTTTTCAACAAATCCTGTAATATTTTATGGGCACGATTCCCGTCTTTAAGACGTGCCCATAAATTCAATTTATGAGCCAGCGACCAACCCGTAAAATTATCACCCCGCAAATCCAATGTTGTCTTGGCTGCTTCCAACCACTCAGGGGTATTGCTGTTCATTACAGTACCGGGGTATAATCCGATCAGATTGGATATATGACGATGATTCTTTTCCAAGACAATGTCATCATAATATTCCTCCTCACGATATTCCTTTATCTGACCGGACTTGCCTACAAGTACCGGATCCAACTGTTTAATTTGTTTTTTAAGCTTACTCAAAAGCGGATCTTTATCCTTCAATATTTTGGCTGAAGCCAACACATCTGCATAGTTTTCATAAATCATCTGCTGATCAAATGCACAACCTAATGAAGGATAAGGCCTTCCGGTAATTTTACTGAACTGTTCGGGAGAAGAAGAAGGATAAGCCAAAACATACCCCAATGTATCACAAACCGTTTTATTAAGAAAACGTGCCATACCCAATAAGGCCGGATATGAAACTTCTTTCAGAATATCGATATCGGAAGTAAACGCATAATAATCCCAAAACAATTTGGAAGTAAGACCACCGGTTCCCGGTCCGGAATGTCCACCCGGTGCTCCGATAAAAAAAGCACCGGCACCGGCTCCGACAATCCAGCCATTCCCTCCCTTTTCCGGTGAATAAACGTCGGGATGGTATTTCTTAATATAAGTCGATGCCACCTGCTCGGCCGTTTCCCGATAAGCCTTATAATAGTCAACATAGCTTTCAAACAATTCGGCCAAATTGGTATTAAAGACAGGCCAGTAATTCATCTGTATATTGATATTATGAGTATAATTACCGTTCCAAGGAGCCAGCTCATACTGATTCCATACCCCTTGCAAAGTAGGGGGAAGGGTTCCTTTCCGAGAGGTACTGATTAATAAGTAACGGCCGTACTGAAACAGCAGTTCCTCCAGATAATTGCTCTGGTTTCCCTTTTTGTAATCAGCCAATAAGCGGTCGGTCGTTACCTGGGGCAACTCTTCACCCAAATCAAGACAAACCCGGTCGAAAAAAGATTTATAATCGGAAAGATGATTTCCCAACAATTTTTTATATCCCTTCTCCTCTGCTTTCTTCAATGTTTTCACGATCTGCTCATGCGGATCTATACCATTAATCAATTTCTTCGCAGGAGGATTGGAAAAAACAGCATGGTCCAATCGGTAATTCGTGCCTAACGTAAATAAAACCAACGCCGAATCTGCGCGTTCAACACGAATCATTCCATTACCGCCATCAGAGTCGTTGTATGAGTTCAGCGTCCCTCCATAGGGAATCACTTTTATAGCTCCTTCATAAATCATGCGTAAATACTCTGTTTCCCCACGCAACGTTATTCCGTTTCCTTCCGCACAGACCTTCCCGCTACGCCCGTTATTACTGAAGCGGGTTTGTGTCGGCCCGCTCAAATAACCTATAGTTACAGAATCGGTACGCTGAAGCGCTCCAAAAGGTACCAAATAAGGTATCCGGGCACGGACATTAAAAGTCAGCTTTCCCGGCTGATTGGCAGTCAACCTGACAACCAATACATTATCCGGATAGCTCGCAAAATATTCGCGTTTATAGGTAACGCCATCATGCTCATAACTTACCCTGCAAATTCCGTCATTGAGTGTCAGACTCCGTTCGTATCGGGAATATGTGGTATGAAAAAAGTCCAGATACAAATCAGCAAAAGCTGTCTGTGTCTCTGCTCCCCACAATCCCTTTATATGCAAGGTCTTGTCGGTGACCTGTATTCGTTCAGTATCCATACGCCCAAAGACGGATGCTCCCATATACCCATTTCCGATAGGTAAAGAGGAATTCTCCCAATCAAGGTCAATAGGACGGTCACTTTCGTTCGGACGAAAAACCGCTCCATTGTTCGGGGCCGGTGAATCATACCATAACTTATAAACCTTTCGATGAGAATCAACCGACCGGTCTCCAGCCATTGTCCAGACCGGCAATAAACAAAATAAAAAAACTATCGAGATTCTTACTTTCATACTTGCTTGAAACTAATTTCTAATTCTATTTTCGCAATACCACATCAAAACCGGCTGCATCCCGGCAACTAAAACGTAATACAGTCTGTTTCTTATCAACAGAAACAAGCTTACAATAAGGCGTCTCAGTTACTTTCCACCGGCCTTTCAATGTAATGGTAACAGGAATTCCAGCACTTTCATTATTAATCCAAGGACGGGAGTAAACACTACGTTCGATGCGTTTTCCCTGTTCATCGTATATATCGTCCGAAGGGCCGCGATACAGTGCCAAATCCGGTTGAGATACGGTGAGTATCGCTTCTTCTTTATTTTCACGTAACATAACGAGACAGGAAGTATCCACCTTTTGTACAAGGCCTTTCGGAAGTACATCCGGAGTCTCAAACAGCACATAGGAGGTGGTATTGTTCTTCAGGTCACGTACGATATGGGCATTACGGTCTTTTTGAAGTACCTTATAGGAAGGCTTTTTGGCAAATGCCTTCATGACAGAACGGTCGGTTTGAGGAAGGATGGCATATTCATAGGATGCTCCCTTAGGGGCTTTGCCATGGTCTACCGTCAATGCAACCCAGTCACCAGAGGTTTCCTTACCGGTATTCTGCATACGGGAATATTGCGGGAAATTCTTCTCGAATTTGGTGGCTACGGGCGTATAATAACCTGTCCCGAAAGGGTCTATCCAATACTTCTCATTTCTTTCATAAGTTTTCCAGAAATTACGGTCGGCATCATTCTTCACGGCAAGCTGGAAGACAGTGGTTTCCGTCGGATAGTCGTTGTTGGTATTTTCGATGTCCGAACCGAGGCACACGATGGTACCATCGAAGAAATGGTAAGATTTACGGGCACGGTGGGAGCCGTTGTACTTGTCATGTTCGTGAAGCTTCATACCGAAATTCCCGTTCATCCTTTCTTGTGACAGACCGCCGGCAAAAGCCTCGTCCGAGTACAGCATTTCTTCATACCCTGAGAATACATCTACATTGAGAACATTGGCTTTCAATTGGTCTACAGGAAGATGAATCGCTGTAGTTCCGGGAATACGTCCCCAGTCAAAACCTTCTTCCTGCCAACCTCCACTGGTAGAGGATACTTCTTCTCCTTGGGGGGCTGTCATGATTTGCAGGCTACCGTGAGCCAGGTAGCGTCCGAAAAGGTTTGCGCCACGGTAATGTTCGGCTGCCCATAAATAACGGGAATGTCCGCGGGCTACTGCCGACCAATTTTCCCGACGTTGTACCGATACGCAAGCATATCCCATGGCTTTGTTGCCTTCGGGATCCGGTTCCGGAGTAAATCCTTTGGCAGATAATAAGTTCGTAAACAGTTTTTCCTGTTTATTACATTCATAAGGCCTTTCCGTCAGACGTAAATAAGCCCTGGCCATATCGGCATCTATTTCCTGTTTACGGTCGGGAGAACCCGCAAGAGCCATAATAGCATAATGTTCGGGAATCAATTCCCCTTTCCCGTTCGGATGGCGCCCGGACATGGAAAGAGGGAAACTACGTTTGTTACAGTAGAAACGCATGGTAAGAAGCACTTCTTTAACAGTCCGGTGGGCCAGTTCGGAAACAGCGAATCCTGTACGACTTAGCAGATAAATCATATCGGTAGCTCCGGTCAACCCGCCTGTGGCATAGGCTGGATAATTATTGCAGTGATGGAAAGCGCTCCCATCTATCTTGAAACCACCGGATAATCCATTTGACGGCCGACAAGCGTAATCCATCCAACGTGAAAAAGACAGTAGATATTGAACCTTTTCAGGAGTATCATTCATAATCAATATGCTTGCCAGACGGCCGGTAATCTGTGTGTTCAACACATCGATATTGATACCATTGCTTACCGGTTTAGGGAATACATCATTCGTAATGGCATACCATTGAAGCATTTTCATAGCTTCATCCAAACGTTGACTCTCATGCAGCACCTCCTTCATCAGGAAACATGCAATATACAAATTCCGCATTGAATACCCGTAATGATGAATATTCCCCCAACAACTGCCATCGTTTATTCCCTGGTCTATAGCATGATCATACATTGCCAGGAATTTATCTTTCATTTCAGTTTTAACCAAACTGTCAGAAGCATTATTATAAGCAACCGCAACCCGTTTCATCCAATTAAAATAATCTTTTATCGCAACACCCAATTTAGCTGCCTGCCGAGAAGTATCTTTCCCTGTTAAACCAAACAGTCTTTCGAAAGCCTGAATAGCATTAAAAAACAAAGGTACTCCATGAATACATCCGTCTGCATATTCAATTCCATACTCCCGGTACTTTTTCCGGATAGCTGTTATCTCTTGTTCCGATAAATTCTGAGGTTCATATATCATCTTTCGAAAACGGCTTTCAATCTCCTTAAAATCTTCTCTATCTGTTGCCGTAACGGGACGGAGTGCAATATCCGGCCGTAATTTTGATTTATTATACAGAACCATCCAATGATTCGTGGTTTTTTCGTTGACAAAAGGAACTTGTACATCCGGTGTCTGATGACGAGGATCGACTTTTGCAGCAGTTATCAAATGGTCAATATATAGTTCGCCTTTCATATCAGGGGCTGTTATCCGGATTTCGTTCATACCCTCTTCTGGTGTGCCTTGCATATCGCGCTCATAAGCTACCCAAGCAGCTCTCCATCCGGTAAAATTAATATAAAAAGGGAAAGAAGTGCAGACCTTCCCATCTTTCAGGAACTCAAACCGGACAGTCTTATCTGCCGCATGTTCATTATACACCCATACAATAAAAGTAGATAAATATAAATCCTCTCCCTTGGGATCTTTTTTCTCAAAACAGAGATTTTTTTTGAAAGATAAACTTCCATTGGGATCAAACTCCCAACGTAATGACTGCTTTCCGTCTTTACTGTGTTTAGTAGAAATAGAAAAAGTGGATTGCCGGCTTTCAATACTATCAGACACAGTCTGTTCTTCAAAAGAAAACAGTCTCTCGTGTTTGAGAATCTGTGCCGAAGCCAGAAATGACATTCCCCATAAGAAAAAGATAAGCACTTGAATATATTTATTGATTATTTTCATAATCTGCCACATTTTAGAAATTGTTTTGATTTTTATTTGTTTATACAATAATTCACTGCCGAGCATTTAATCCTAACAGCATATTTCTACTCTATTTACTACATATTACCGTTGAAGGTTTACCTCCGAGCTCACCCTGAGGAACAGGAACATTAATAATGCGCCCGTTAAAAGACAACGTAATTTCATTCAAGGCAGGATTCATACAAGCATCGGTCACTGTGATAATAAAGCTATCCGATTCTTCCTTTATCAATACCGCACAAGGCGCAGAAACGGTCAAAGACACATTATCAGCTTTCAGTCCCCGATGTCCCGGATAAAACACACTTTCAATAATCTTCCCATCAACAGAACATGCCGCCTGTACCAATGTATCGTTCCGTAATACACGGAAAGGAAGTTTGTCTTCCGGTTGTCCTTTACCGGCATAAACAACATATCCATAAGTATCATTCACCGGAGTCTGTCCGTGATCAGCCCATGCATGCAATACATCTATCCGCTTCGGAAGCCCTTTCTTTTTCTCATTGTTATTATTCATCTGTTCCCATCTGGCTTTTATACTTTCACAAGTAACAAATGCTTTTTGCGTAAACTCGGGCAAAATACGGTAGGCAAACTGCCCTTCCTGTATGACCCACGTATTCCCATTCAAAGGATTATTCCCTTTACCAAGTTTTTTCTTTATCCCATTCTCAAGAAGATAAACTTCCGACAGATGACTGGTCTGGTCAATGGTCGTCCGTATATTCCCCTCCAATTCCGGTTTATCATTGGTCACTCCCGCTCCGAGGGCCAAAAAATAATCTCCAAACACAAAATATCCTTTGTAAGCCTTGAAGTCATACAAGATAGAATTTTCGATTTCTCTATTCCCCCGGTCATTCACTCCGTCCTTGTCTGAGGCATTCATTTTCTCAAAAATATATCCCCCCACTGCATACTCTCCACCATCTGTAGCTCCGGCGGCAAAATTATGTTTACTGCAATATCCACGCCAATTCTCGGCCGGATTCAACTTTTCCATTCCTTCACGAGCCGTCACTCCGGGATATCCTGTTACATCCCAACCACCCATAATTCTAAAATACTCATCACCGGAACGTTGGAATAATGTTAATCCGTCTGTTGTATAGAAGTTATAGCAATCGGCAAAAGCAGGAGCACTCTCCAGACCATCACAACGAATAGAAGCCATATTTACCATGATATGGTAATCCGGTGTTTTTTTTATCAAATCGTCGTTATTAAAGAACCATCTTGTACCCTGATACATACCAGAACAATAGTTTCCCATCCTGATATCATTCCGCTCCACCTCCTGTTTCAACTGTAACAGTTCCTGTTGTTCTTCAGGAGAAAACGAGTCTTTCCAATAGGTTATAACGTTATTCAACAACCCGGAATAAGGTATAGACACACTTTTCGGATCATAAACCGCAGAATATCGATCTAAACAGGGCAAACGATGTCCTTTATAATAATACCAATTACCTCCCCTAAAAAAGTTCATCAGTGCAGCCGTATTTTCCGGTTTCAATTTTTTCTCCCACAGGGTTCCCCTAAGAGTATTCAAAATACCTAAGGCAGCAGCTGTCCCGTGGATAGGATATCCCCAGATAAGGCACTGAGTTCCATGCCCCCATCCTGCACCATCAGCAGTAAACCCTTCTCTCCAAAATGCGTCATAATACGTATTTTGTGAAGTAACGCTGATAGCGCCTAAACAAACCTCAGTCACTACGTCAACCATCGGTATAGAACTGAACATGGCCGCTACCGGCAAAAGTGCACGGTATCCCAATCCATTACCTCCAACCCACCATACATGGTTACGAAAGCGCTCTGCAGACACGACATTCTTATCCGTCTCATCTTTTCTATAAGGTTGTGTCCAAGCTTGCAAGCCCACTGTTTTTAACATCTCACAAGCTTCAGTTACTAGGCGTCCGGCTTTTCCGGCTTCCGCTTTATCCATCTCATTAAGATAACAAAAATAAATATTGGCTGCCATGGTAGGAGTACCGAAACAAGAATCCAGAAAACGGGTTGTTTCATTGGGCCGTCCCGCTTCCAAACCGGTATAATGGATGATTGATTTCCATATCTTATCCGAAGTAGCCATTTCAACGGATAAATCTCCTCTACGATAGGCATCACCGATTATCCAAAGACGGCTCAAGGCTGTACTTACTACATCGGCAGCAATATTCTGCGCCTCTCTTAAAGGTCTTTGAGTTTCATTTTTCTGCAAATATTCCTGTTCCTTTTTCTTTAGATCTCCAAAAGTTCCATTCGTATCAATCATATCCAAACACTGTTCTGCAGTAAGAGACTTTCCTAATTGGTGATAACGGTAAGGATGTGTTGCAAAATCAGCACGGAGTTTCTTTATCGCTTCTCTCTTTCCTTTATCATTTACTCTCAAGCCTTCATTATAGTAACGACGGCAATTATCAATAGCACCTTGTTTTTCTATTTCTTGTCCATAGCCTGTCAAACTAAGTACCAAAAACGATAAAATCAAAAATCCCTTTTTTTTCATTTCCATATCTTTATTAAAAACATCTTATAAAAATTCGTAACACATAATCAAAAAAATATCAACTCACACAATAAGCCGCAAATAACAGAAAAAAAAGAAAATTTCTATGTACTTTGCATACAAACTAATTACACTATTGTTCAAAAGTCCATAAAATGAAGAGGCTACTGAAATTTTATCCAATATTATTCCCTCTATTGGTTCCTATTCAAATTTTCCCTTTAAAAGTATTTATCAGTTTATTTTGAGAATTATTTTAAATAAAAAGCGACACATACTAACAGATCATAATAAAGTATACCTAAAATTTTATATGAATCATATATTTACTCTCTTGCATATTCTATATTTTCTTCATAAACTTGCGACACGTTTCATAAAAACCAGAAAACTAAATACGCTCAAAAAAGATGAGAATATATATCCTTGCGATTTCTTTAATCTTATTTGTTCCTCTACAAATACAAGCCATACATTTCGATAAGCTAAATACCAAAGACGGCTTGGCACATCCATCCGTACTTACCATCACCCAAGACTCATTAGGAAGAATATGGTTCGGGACAGCAGAAGGTATCAGCGTTTATGACGGTAACACCATTACATCTTACAAACCGGGACCCGATACAAACAGCAGTTCCTCTTTCAAGGGAAGTATTGTAAGTAATATCGTATGCAATGCAAAAGGCGACATCTTCTTCCAAACATCCGAAGCGCTTATTAAGCACAACATACACAAAAGAACTTTTCAGTCCATTCAAGACAGAGGTAGTTTGCCGTTATACAGCCGGCAAGACACTATATGGGTGGTTGTTGATCATACACTTTACCGATGGGACGAAAATAAAGAAGAACTGATTCCTCAAATAGAAAAACTCCCAACCGCTAATACCCGATCTCTTGTGATCGACAACAAAGGCCGGAAATGGTTTTCTTACTATGGCGGAATCTTCTATACAGAAGACAACAAACACTTCAAGCATATTATCAGCAAAATAAGTATGGCAAGCATGTTCCTTTCAAACAACGGTGATATTTGGGTAGGAAGCCCCAATGACGGATTATTCCGCATACGACCGGACGGTACAGTATTGACATATAATACCTCCAACTCACTATCCAAAGGATTGCATGATAACAGAGTCCGAAAAATCACTGAAGACAAATATGGTAACATTTGGTTCGGAACATTCACCGGGCTTTATCAATATAATTTGCAAAGCGACAAGTTTACCCTCTATACGAGAGAAAACAAACCGGGAAGTATTACAGACTCTTCGATTCACTCTGTATTTGTTGACAAAAACGGCATCTTATGGATCGGTTCCTATTTCGGTGGCGTTAACTATACATCTATCGATCAAAACCCATTCAATTATTACAATGCATCCGATCACCCCAACACCCTCTCTCACCCGGTAATCGGTTGTATGACAGAAGATGGCCAAGGAAACATATGGATATGTACAGAAGGTGGCGGACTCAACATGCTTAATCCTAAGGAAGAAATAATCACTCGTTTTAGTTCTCCTGAACCTCCATTCTTTCAGCCTCACACAAACCTAAAATCTGTCTTATATGATCCAAAATCAGAATTATTGTATATTGGAACCTACGGTAAAGGATTATACACATATAATCCATCTATAAATATGTTTAAAGCAGAAATCGGACAAGACGAAACGTCCGATCTTCGTATCATTAACTCCATTATCCAAAACGAAGATCAGCTTTTTCTCTCCGCAGCCAAAGGCATTTATACTTATTCTTTAAAAAGAAAAGAAATACAGTTATTCTATAAAACAAACATGACCTCACAAATTCTTTTAGATACGGATACTTGTTTGTGGATAGCAGTTAGCGAACGACTCTACAAATTTAACATAAAAACAGGAAAGCAACTTTCCGCATACAATTTTCGTAAACAAGGCTTCCCTTGTACAATCAGACAAGTCTTTGAATCATCTCAAAAAGAAATTTACATCGCTACATCGCAGTATGGCGTAATGAAACTGAACCGGAAAACCCAACTTTTCGAACCTTTTTCCCAATCTCCTTCTCCATTGTTTAACCAATATTGTTATCGAATTGCCGAGACTTCAGAACATAATTTAATCATTACAGGTAATAATGGAATCTTATTTGTAAATGAGAAAGGAGTCGTGCAACAGATATACTCTATCGGCAGTCCATCCCTTCCATTGGATGCTTTTACCGCAGATTGCGGACTAATGGTCAATCAAGAAGGTCAGATCTATATCGGTGGTACTAACGGACTTGTCGTTATGAAAGAAAAGGGAGAAGCAACCTCTTTTACAAACGATCAACTATATTTTACCGAACTTTACGTTCATAATAATCCGGTTGCCCCCAATGATCCTACCAAAATCTTATCTGTTGAGCTACCATTTACCCAAAAAATTCAGTTGAATCATGACCAAAACAAAATCGAAGTACGATTTTCCTCTACAATTCCTGTCAGTAACAATCAGAACCTCTATAAGTATCGTTTGAAAGGTGTTGACAAGACTTGGTATCACACAAACCAGAAGTCTGTCTCATACACTAATTTATCTCCCGGAAGCTACATACTTGAAGTACAGAGAGACAATCCATACCAAGCACCCTCAAATACAGCACGTTTAGAAATCACCGTACGTCCCCCTTGGTACACCAGTTGGTGGGGATGGACACTATGGATAACCGCATTTTTATCAAGTTCCGGATTTATCTATCGTACTCTATATATACGCAAAAAACTAAAAAATACAATCCGGAAAGAACAAATAGAGAAGCAACGCATTAAAGAACTGGATGAGGTAAAATTTAAGTTCTTCACAAGTGTGAGTCATGAATTTAAAACTCCTCTCACCTTAATTATCGGACAATTAGAAATCATGCAACAAGAAAGCGGACTGACACAAATGGCACGCAATAGATTCGCCAAAGTAATACGACAATGCAGACTGCTTAGCGATTTGGTTACCGAACTCATTGAATTCAGAAAATACGAACAAGGGCACCATATGCTACATGTATCCCCGTATCCTATTAACGAATATATTGCAGACATCTGTAACAGTTTTCGTGAACTCGCTTCTCAACGTAATATATATTTCCAAACCATTCCATGCGAAGAAGAAATCAAAATATGGATGGATGGAAAACAGATGAAAAAAGTAATTTATAACCTACTCTCCAATGCTTTCAAATACACCCCCGAAAATGGAACAATCAGCGTTACTTTAACACCCGACAAAAACATAAATCAACTACATATATCTATAGCTGATAACGGTGTAGGTATAAAGGAAGAAGATCTACCCCATATATTCAAACGTTATTATCAAGCAGACAATGAAGTACAAGATCAAAAACAATCCTTTCGGGCAGGTATCGGCCTGGCATTAGTAAAAAACATCATAGAAGAGCACAAAGGAAATATATTTGTCAAAAGCCGACCGGGGCAAGGTTCTGTCTTCACACTAAGTCTACCATTGGGCAAAAAACATCTAATCAATCATCCCCATGTCTGTTTCAAGCAAGAACAAGACAATACTCTTCCTTTGCTACCGGATATACTTCTGCCTCCAAATGAAAAGGACATCTTCGAAACAGAATCATTAGCCAAAGAAGACAAGCCTATCATCGTCTTAATAGAAGACAATGCAGAACTTTTGGAAGTTTTGACAAACATTTTCATCCAATTTTATTATGTCAAGACAGCTACCAACGGGCAAGAAGGACTGGATATAATCCGTAAAGTTAATCCTGATTTAATAATAAGCGACATCATGATGCCGGTCATGACGGGTACAGAATTATGTAACACAATAAAAAACAATATCGAATTCTGTCACATTCCAATTATATTACTCACTGCATTAGATATGCCGGAACAGCATCTGAAAGGGTTATTATATGGAGCAGACGATTATATATGCAAACCTTTCAGACCACAAATTTTGCTGACCAGATGTAATAATATCATACGTTCACGCAAAATGCTGTACAATCAATTCGCTCAAAAAGCAGAAATCGACCTTACTTTGTTAGCAACCAATAAACTGGATAAAGAATTTCTAAACAAAGTAACCACAATCATTGATAAAAATATATCCGATCCGGAATTTAACATTGATCAACTTGCCCAAAACATGAATATGGGACGTACTTCATTCTATACTAAATTCAAATCTCTAACCGGCATGTCACCCAAAGATTTTATAATCAAACACAAACTAAAACAGGCAATGATACTACTCAGACAGAATAATCAAATGTCCATCAAAGAGATCTCAGACATTTTAGGATTCAATACCCCAAACTATTTTTGCCGCCTTTTTAAAGAACAATTCAATATATCACCCAATCAATTTAGATTAAAGGCTCAAGAAAAACAATAACAATCAAACAACTGAATACAGACAGAAATCAAACCTAATATAGTATTAATAAAAAGTATACATAGTAAACTAAATATTTATGCCTGAAATACTTCCCATCTATTTTGCACCCTTACAAGGTTATACCGAAGCCGTGTACCGCAACGCACATGCCGCCATTTTCGGTGGAATCAAATCTTATTACACTCCTTTTCTTCGGTTTGAAAGGGGGGTGTTTCGTAACAAAGATATCCGAGACATCGAACCGGAAAACAATGAAATATCCCGATTAGTTCCCCAACTTATCGGACATGAAAAAGAGAAAGTCGAAGCAATTTTATCTCTTTTCATCAAGAAAGGATATAAAGAAGTAGACATTAATATGGGATGCCCGTTTCCGATATTGGCCAAACGGCATAATGGTTCTGGTATATTGCCTTTTCCGGAAGAAGTGGAGAAATTATTAGGAATAGTACATAAATATCCGGAAATAGATTTCTCAGTAAAAATGCGTCTGGGATGGGAAAACACAAACGAATGCCTGAATCTACTTCCGATAATGAATGCACTCCCACTCAAACACATCACAATGCATCCGCGATTAGGGAAGCAGCAATATAAAGGAAACGTCGATATGGAGGAATTTGCAGCTTTCGCAAAGGCATGCCGACATCCACTGATCTATAATGGAGATATAAAAAACGCAGAAGACATAGAACGCATCCATTCCCGATTTCCTTCTTTAGCCGGAATTATGATAGGAAGAGGATTATTGGCCAACCCCGCCCTGGCGATAGAATATAAAGAAAAGAAACACCTCTCTGCTGAAGATATGAAAGAGAAGCTGTTTGCAGCACACAAAATCGTATTGGCCGGTTATGAAAAACGGCTGCAAGGAGGAGAAGATCAGTTGCTCAATAAAATGAAAACCTTTTGGGAATATCTTGAACCACAAATCGGACACAAAGTTTGGAAAGCAATTCATAAAAGTACAAATCTGACAAAATACAATGCAGCAATAGGACTTATATGATAAATACATCTCCTTTTTATTTACAATATATTATAGTGCAATTTTTCATAGCGTACTCAAAATGTCACATCTTATAAAACTTCAATGAATTTCTCTACGAGATATACTCAGTTTCTCTACGAAGAAACGATCATTCCTCGTAGAGTTTCAAGCCGCTCCTCGTAGATAAAAAAAGAGCAAAAGCAGAATGCTGATAACCAGGCAATTAACAAAGTGAACAATTGTACAATATTTTCAACACCAAAATCCATACTTCTAAAAACGAAAAACAACATAATCCATCCTTTTTTTCTTACAATACAAAGAAAACGGGTTATCAATAAAGGAATATTTCCACATTTTGACTTTTGCCATCCTTACAAATAAAACGAAGAACCGTATACTTCTTATCCGACGATACAACCTGGCAAACAGGCGTCTCTTTAATAGCCCAACGTCCTCTCAAAGTAATTGTTACAGGAATTTCGTCACTATCATTATCAATCCAAGGACGAGAATAGATACTACGTTCTCCGCTTACCATTTTCATCAAAAGTTTCATCACTGGAACCACGATAGAAAGCCAAATCCGGCTGAGCAACAGTCAGCAACGCCTTCTCTTTTTCCTCACGTATCATCACCAGGCAAGAAGTATCCGCTTTCGCTAATAACCCTTGGCTAAGAACGGTAGAAGGCGTTTCGAATAGAACATACGAAGTGATATGATCCGGCAATAATTTTACAATATGGGCATTACAGTCTTTTTGCAACACCTTGTAAGTTGGTTTCCTTGCAAAAGTTTTCATGCCAGCAACAGTCATTTGTGGAAGTACGGCATATTCATATGCAGCCCCCTTAGGTACTTTTCCGTGATCAATAATCACATAGAGAGCGGAAAGTTGAGTTTATTACAATAAAAACGCACGGTAAGCAAAACCGTCTTTACGAGTACATATTTTTCCGTCCTTCAAGAACTGAAATTCTATTTTTTTATCCTGCGGCTGTTCGTTATATACCCATACGATAAACGCGGAAAGAAATAAATCTTTTCCGGTGGGATCTTTCTTTTCAAACTTCAGGTCTTTCTTTAAAGAAAGTATTCCGCCCGATTCAAACGACCATGCCAAAGAATGTTTTCCATCCTTATAATGCCCCGTTGAAATGGATAATTTTGAGTTTTCACTACTCATGCATGCCGGTACTTCCGACTCCTCAAAAGAGAACATACGATCATTCCGGACGAACTGGGCAAATAAAGAAAAAGAACCTCCGAAAGAGAGAAAAAGTGCTATTTCCAATCTGATAAAAAGCAGCTTCATTATTCAAAGTATTAAATGTCAGTTATTAAATCGATTGTACTTCAAAACCCGTCACCAATACATGATTCTGAAGCAAGCGCAGGCCAAAATAACCGTCACCTTCTCCAGGTTTCAATGAAGCACGGAATAATTCCTCGCCATTCACAGAATAAGTAGTATATTCTTTCTCTACACGAATCACAATATGATACCATTTACCCGGTACCAACAGGTGCTCCGGATCCGTATATTCTGCTATCAATGGCTTTACGCGAGCATCATCCACACCATTGTATTCGGCATAATAGCGACGAAAACGAGTGGTGGTATTTTCATTTCCGCCATAACCCACATAGAAAAGATTCAATGTATTATAATTCTTAAAAACTCCGTTCCGCCATTCGCTACGGGCAAAAATATGATCAGGATACAACGGATCATTAGCTGCCCAGAAGCAGTTAAGATCGCTCAAACGATCGAATTCACCGCCTTCCATCAGCATGGCAACCTGATAACTAATCTCATAATCGCCCGTCAAAAATTCATTATACCACAAAGTCAGCCCGGCGGGTACAACGAGTTCCATCGTATCGGATATCAATGACAGTTGCATTGCCGCAGACTCATCTTCCGCAACCCATTTTTCAAGAATCGGATTACTTTTTTTATTAGAAGAAAAGCAAGCAACCAACAGGCAACTCCCAATTAATAAAACTGAATATCGGATCAAAGTTCGTCTCATGAATATATGTATTAGTTTTAAAGATCACTACCGGTTACAAAGAAACCCCACTTTTTGAAAAAAGCAGGGTTCAAATCGTACAGAATATTACAATAATTATTCAAAATATCCCATCGTGTATAATTCAGAGCAGCACCTCACATCAAGGATGTATTTCCTTGAAAGCCTTATTGTCCTCCTGAATCTGCAGTATAGTCTCTTTCAACTCGCTTATAGGTAAATCAAACCCATACCATCCTGTATAGCAATCGGTCACGTACCATTTACCGTCAATACATTCGAATTCTACGCGAAGATCTACCTCCGATTCTTCATAACCGGCTTCAAAAACTTTATGACCAGGCTCATTAAGCGTAAACTTTGAAACATAAATCCCTCCTTCTTCCTGAGTGATGCGTTCCTCTTTCAAAGTCTCACTATCCAGCAGAGGCCATTTATCTTTAGTAAAAGGAAATGTTTTCTCACTATTTCCATCATCGGTCATCAATGTAATGGGAGTTTTCATCGGAAATTTTATTCTTGTATACTGAAAAGCCGCACTGGAAGTAAACTTCTCCAGAAAAGACTCAAAATCCTCAATTTCCGTTCCTACGTTTTCCCCTTTCGCTTTCGAATGATTGGCACAGGAGATCAATAGTATGCCTGCAAACACAATGCAAGCAAATAATCCGGATACAAATTTCTTGATTCTCATAAAAAACTGTCTAATGTTTGAATATTCAACTCTCTTTCTCTCACTTCTAAAAAGTAATGCAAGTTATCAAGAAAATCCCGATCCAGCAAAAAAGAACAAGAAAATATATATTGCCCTTTCATTTTCTCCAATAAAAAACTCCGGTGAAGTAAAGACCAAGTCTTTATTTCACCGGAGCATATCGTTGGAACGAATCTATTTACCCGCTCGGAATACACTTACCAATAACGGATCACCTTACCGGCAGCCGGATGCAAATACCAATCTTTATTCTTGGCACCATCACTTTCCACCCATTCTTTAAATTTCGGGTATGCTGTCGAAAATAAAACTTTTTCAGAAGCGTGTGCTATACCTACAGGAACTTTGATCCCCCAGACAAAACCATTCTTATTACAATAAGGTACATTATCCATCATCAATCCCTTTGAATCGGTATCATAATTTGTATATGAATAAGTCGGTTTATAACCTTTCATATGGATTTCCTTATTATCATGAGTAACAATAAAGAAGTTCTGTTTCTTCGTATCTGTGATCAGTTCACGATAAGCAGCAAGTTGCGCATCGCTTTCGGCCTTTGTTACCCCTGCATCTGAACGATTTACTCCCGTCAATTTAACTTCCGCTCTCAACATCGGACGTCCTTCCTCTACATAACCGGGAGTTACCTGGAAGAAATTTGTATTATCACCCAGATCAGACAAACCGTCCAAAATAACGACCGGAGAGTCCCCCTTAGTATCTATTGTCACTTTACAATATTGTGCCTGCCCATTCACCTCTCTTACTTCCGCCATATCCGTACCAGTAGCCAATTCCTGCTCCGTACCCTGTCCGCCTTTCAACACTATACGGACAGTGGTTTTCTTTATATACTTTTTATCCAAACCACCCAATACAACACCCAGTTTAGTAGGATATCTGCCTCCCTTTGCACGTACATCCAACGTCATCAGTAATCCTTCTTTATATCCCTGAGCCGGCAATAAGTCCTCTTTCTGACACTCCGTAACCTTCAAATCATATTCAAACACCACATCATTCATGTCATTGTCATTTCCCGATTCATTCGGCCAAGTGTCTTCAAACATTGCCACTCCCGTATTATGATAAAAGCGGAAACCTGCATCTTCTTCACTTGTAGGCTGCACACAATCTTCCGGCACTATGGCCGCAACAACCTCGCTTCTTGTGTTGGTGTTCAAAGCTATTGGCATCGTCTTTTTACCCGATACGGAGTTATACTTCAGATACAACGTTTCGCAATGAATCGGAATATTCAATTCAAGAGAAGTTGTTGTAGAAGAGACAAGCAAGTCACCTACAAGCAAAGTAGCCTCACTGCAGTCCTTGTCCGAATAGATAGAAACTACTGTAGTTTTCGGCGATGAGACCGACACTGAAACATTACGACTGGTTGCCCAATCGAACCCTGCCGATGCAGTATATTCAGTTGAACCCGTTTGGTTCTCATTACTGCCATTTACTCCCTCGACATTATCGGAACATGAAGAGATCATAAAAGCTCCTACAAGAACATACATTAAATTGTTTGTTTTCATCATTGCATATTTTAAAATTACTATATTTCAATCGTTTACCATTAAACCAAACGCCTTTTATAAAAAATATTATTTAATAAAATACAACTTATATTTTCTTAAATAACCTTTCAATCCGAATGCTTCCCATATAAAAATGAAAATAAAGCAATAAATAAAAGCACCGAACAATCATCCATCCATAAAGCATTCTCGAATCGCACACAGTTAATAAGAATTAAATTAATTTAATATTTCTCTTATAAAAAGCCACTCGAATTGACTATTTCTATCCATTCCAACGGTACGCACTGTAATAGAACCATTTTAATCCAAATATGTTCCCCGAACAGAATAATGAATAATCGGTTATATTTGTATCAAATATACAACTTTTTATCAGAATATACAACTTCGATTTTAGAATATACAACTTATGAATGAAGTCTTATACGGCATAGATTACTTGGAATACTACTTCTATTGGATATATTACAAGTTCATGGGATATCCGCTGATCATACGAATATGTACCGCTGTAGTAATGCTGTGTATCTTTGCGTACTTTTGCCTTCTCATCAATATCATTTATGGTATATTCAAAAGAAAAAGAGAAAAACGCAAGTATGCCAAGATTCATAAACGGTATTACGAAAAGCTTAAAGAGATATCTTTAAATACAAACCATTTAACAGATGAAGAGATAGCAAACATAGTAGAATATAACGAGAAAAAAAGAATAAAATCAAACGAGATCCGCATTATCACGCAATTATTGGCTGAGATAAAAACAGAGTTTGAAGATCAAATCAATGAACTCAATTTCCAAGGCATACAAAACGTATTTCAAATTACCCGCTATTTTGAGCGGGAACTTCAGTTTGGGCCGCAAAGAAGCAAAATCCAAACCCTGAAACTAATCCAATCCATCAACGGATACGCTTCTGAAGCAGTATTAGTACGGTTTCTATATCATCGTGAATTAGAGTTAAGAAACTCTGCCCGGTATGCCTATATGTGGTTAAGTCAAGGTAATCCTTTCCGCTTTTTCGACGAAGACATCGGCATGAAATTACGAAAGTGGGACATGATGGAACTCCATGCCATTTTGGAACATCGCAAAAAAGCAGGATATGCAACGCCCAGTTTCATTAAATGGGTAAATACTTCGGCAGAAGAAGATGTAAAAAAATTCTTTATCAACGAAATCCGATTTTATAACGAGACAGAGAGCGCCCCTATACTGGCAAAACAGATAAATGCCCGTTCACCGGAAATACGAAGTGAAATAATACGGGCTTTAGGGACTTTGAAATATAAAGAAATCGAACCTAAGCTATTCGAAATGTATAACACGCAGCCGGAAGATGTAAAACAGAACATCATTGCTGCTGTTTTAGAATTAGGAACGGGCAATGCGGTAGATTTTCTTAAGAACGCATATGAAGAAGCAGATAACTGGAGTACCAAGCGATCTATTCTCAAAGCCCTTTATGGATACAATGAAGCCGGCAGACAAATGTTTAATGTACTGGAGACCCAGGCAAATGCTCACACAGCTATTTTATTTGCCCATACTAAGGACTTATTAATTAACCAAATAAGCTAAGCAAAATATGAGAGGATTTATATTAGACTTTTTCAACTATTTCGTATTTTTCTATACAAGCACTCTCGCAACTTGTTTTATCTTGTTTGCTTTCTTGTCTTTTATATCCTTAAAACGAAGAAAAAGCTACTACGTAGAGAGTTATATCCGGAAAACGATTAAGGAATCTCCCTATACACCGGGGGTTTCCGTTATTGCCCCCGCATACAACGAGGAGAAAACGATCATAGACAATGTCAGTTCCATGCTCGCCCTGGAATATCCTGTTTTTGAAGTAATCATCGTGAATGACGGTAGTACGGATAAGACTTTAGAAAAAATGGTCAAGCATTTCGATTTGGTAGAAGTACCATTCGCCTATATAGAACGTATTAAAACCAAACCGTTCCGCCGATTATTCAAATCCACAAATCCCGAATATAAAAGGCTGATTCTGGTAGATAAGGAAAACGGAGGGACGAAAGCCGATGCATCCAATGCGGGAATCAATGTTGCTTCGTACCCCTATTTCATCTGTACCGATGTGGATTGCATCCTCGAAAAATATGCACTTCACCGCTGCATACTGCCGGTTATTTCTTCTGAAAAACAGGTAATTGCCGTCAGTGGTACAATGCTCATGGCAAATGGGTGCGTTGTCAGCGAAGGACAGATAGTAGATGTAAGATCGCCCCATACTCCCATTCCCCTCTTCCAGAACTTAGAATATATGCGTTCTTATCTGATAGGCAAAATGGGCTGGTCGGCCATTAACGGTATGCCGAACGTGTCCGGCGGATTCGGGCTTTTCGATCGTTCTGTAGCAATCGCTGCCGGAGGATATGACGGTACTTCTTTTGCAGAAGACATGGATTTGATTACGCGTATGGTGGGATATATGTGTGACTTCTCACGGCCGTACAAGATCGTGCAGATTCCCGATACCTGTTGCTGGACAGAGGGACCATCCAATTTGGCAATGCTTTACAGACAGCGTACCCGTTGGGCGCGAGGACTCTTCCAGACACTAAGTATCCACCACAAAATGATCTTCAAAAAAACCTATAAGCAGATGGGGTTGCTTACGTTGCCCTATATGTTTGTATTCGAATTCTTAGCACCGATTATCGAAGTCGTCGGATTCACCGTATTCCTGTATCTGGCCTTTACGGGAGCCGTCAACTGGAATACAGCCTGGATGATATATCTGACAATATACATATTCTGCCAATTCTTATCCATTGTGGTAATCACGTACGATTACTATGTGGGCATGTTATATAAGAGAGGATATGAATATCTATGGATTATCCTGGCTTCCATATTGGAACCGATTATTTACCATCCCATCATCACATTCTTTTCATTGAGAGGTTATTTCAGCTACCTGACACAGCGAAATTTCAAATGGAAGAATATGGAACGAAAAGGATTTAAACAGAAGAAAAAAGTAGTCCGGGAAAGTGAACTTTCTACAGTACAAAGTCCCGCCACTTAGCTATTACGAACCTATGAACAAAGAACTCTATCATAAAATTATCATGCTCGGCTGTTTGTTCCTTTTGATAACTTCATCAATCGGTACGAACAACGATCCCCTATTGCCCGAAGATTATGCAAAAATAGTACAGGAACATTTTGCAAATGAAGAGTGGGAAGAAGGAAAAACCCTTCTGGAAGAAGGACTCGGAAGATATCCGAAGGTTTCCGATCTGCAATGGTTGATGGGAAAATACTGGCATCATAAAAAAGACTATGACCAGGCACGCTATCATTTGATAAAAGCAATAGAAGATAATTACAATAATGTAAACGCCAAACAATTGCTGGTAGACGTAGAAGAGAACACTCAAAATTATTCCAGCGCCATCTGCTATGTAAACGAACTATTGGAAGTAAACCCGTATTGGCGGGGTTTATGGCGCCGAAAAATTGATCTTTACCGCAAACAGGGCAACGATGTAGAAGCCGACCGCCTTTTAAAGCGCATCAATCAGATTTATCCCAACGACACCATTTTAAGAAAAGACTATATCTACAGCATGGAACTGGGATATCAGCACATGAAAAAAGGCGGTAACCGGAAAGAGGCTATCAACACCTTGACCGAACTGATCAAGGCGGCACCGGGAAACGAACAATACTATCTGGATATTATCAATCTGCAATTGCAAGAGGGAAATCAGGAAGCAGCTTTAGGATGGGCTTCCAACGGTTTGTCCGAAATACCCGGCAGTTATTCTTTAATAAGCAAAAAAGTGGGAATTCTGGGCGAACTGGCCCGTTATCCGGAAGCGTTGGTTTTCATGCGCGATCAGATGAGAAAAAACAACAGTGCGGCTTTACGGCAATTATACAACCATATCCTTTTAGAAGCGGCACAGGCAGAAAGGCAGCGTGATCCGTACGTCCTGTACGGCATTGTGTACGACAATGGAAAAAACAACAAAGAAGCATTGGATTACCTGCTAAACACTTCTGTCACCAGGGGATATAGCGATGATGCTCTCTACTATTTACGGGAAGCAAAAAAGAAATACGGCGATACGGACAAAGGCATTCTCTACAAAGAGTACCTACTTTACCGTAAGATGAACGAAAAAGACCGTGCCTTTTCTACTTTAAACAAATTATACGAGTTATATCCGGACGATTATGACATTCTGCTGGCCATATGCGAACAACATATGGAAAAAGCCGAAAGGCTTATAGAATTGGGATTGCACGCGGAAGCACTCCCTCACACCCAGTTTATTATTCAGAAACAGGTAGACAGTGAAATCACCGGAATAGCCTGGGAAAGAGCCTTAGGATGTTATATCAGTATGAAAAAATATAATGAGGCATTGGCAGCGCTGGACACGCTCACCACCCGCTATCCCGAATATGAAAACGGCATCTGGAAGAGAGCCTTCATACTCGACAAGATGGATAAGACCGCAGAAGCGTTGGACATCTATCTTTCAGCCATCGAGCACAGTGACGAAGACATGCGCATGTTCTACGTTATCGGCTACGAAGAGCTTGCAATTCCTTATATCAAAAAGTGCATGGAGGCAGGAAATACACAACGGGCACATGACACGGCATGCAAACTCGTGCAACTCAACCCGTCGAGCGACCTCGGTTTACGGTATGCCATCAACACGTCGGCATTATTAAAGCAGTATGATAAGTTCCAGCAATACACGGAACAAGGACTTCAATATTACCCGAATGAGCCGTTTTACCAAACAAAACTGGCTACTATCTATGACCGGGACAAACAGTACGATCTATCCATCGGACTCCTGCACCCGATCGTACAGAAGTATCCGGACAACAAAGAGGTAATAGGGGCCTTTTCACAAAGCAGCGAATACCGCGCTTTACAGTTATCAAAATCAAGAAAGGCCGTAGAAGCCATCGCCGTACTCGATACAGCGATCCAATTCGACAGCCAAAACAAATCACTTAAATATACCAAAGGATTGGTGTACGAAAACAATAAACAGGCAGATTCGGCTTATTACTACCAGAAGTATTATGAACCGTCCCTCATGGAGTACAAGTCTTTCCAACGTCATCTGAACGGTTTGAAAAGCCAAATGCTCAAGAATGAGATTGCTTTGATATATCTGCGCGCACGCTATGGAGAAGAAGACATCATAACCTCGGTTGCCAGCTTGGAATATACCCGGAAAGCCCATAAAAACACCTATATCGGAAGGATCAATTATGCCGGACGAAGCGGATCGGCCAATAAAGACATGACTGCAGAAGAACAGACTCCGGGAGGAGTCGGCATACAGATACAGGGTGAGTGGACGCACCGATTCTCATCGACAGTCTCCGGCATGGCAAATGTTGCCTACGCCACACAATATTTCCCGCAGATAGCTGCCAATATTGCGGTAACCAAATATTTCAAAAATGACTGGGAACTGGACATTCATGCCGGATACAGGCGCACTACAGCTTTCAAGAAGTCTTTCAGATTCAATGAAAACGCTCTAAATGAAGAAACAGGGCACAATGGAATATGGGAATTCGATTCGTGGGAGAAGTCACGAACCAATCTGTTCTCTGCCGGCGCGGGAGTAGCCAAAACCATCGATAAGGTCTGGCTAAATACCAAACTGGATCTGTATCTCTTGAATTCGGACATCTACTACAATGCTCAGATAGGGGCTAAATATTTCCCGGCGGATGATGGTAAAACAAACATCATGGCAACGGCAAGTATGGGATCGGCTCCCGAAACAGCCGTATTGGATTATGCACTTCCCGGTTCTTTCTCACACACAAATACAATGGTAGGACTTGGAGGGCAATATCTGATAACCCCGAATATTACAATCGGTGTAATGGGCACATGGAATACTTATTATAATCAAACCAATACAAGAACGGGAGGGCAGAACAATTATATAGACAAAGTATCGACACGATACAAGAATTTATACAATATTTATGCACAGGTTTATATTTCATTCTAACAAAGTATCTTTTATTATAGAGATCGTAATTTTATGCTATTTTCTGATAGGCTGCGGCACACAGGGCCATACCGAGCCTACACTATTGTCCAAGGAAGGCTATCTCGTCTCGATATCCGACTACGCAACGGAAGAGGATACGCGTTGGGCCAAATACCTGTATGATCATCTTAAAAAACGTGCAGAAGACGAGGATATGATCGCATTCGGCGTTTCGGAAAAAGACATGTTCCGTATTATCGTACAAATCGACCCGGCACTCAAAAATGATTTCAAGGTAGAAACCCATGCCAACGGTATAAAACTCATAACCTCCGGACCCAAGAAAATGCTATGGCTCCAATACCAGATCATGAAAAAAATCGGCGATATGGATAAACGCATAGAGTCTTCTGATCTCCCCCCAGCTTTGGTCAACCTGAATGACACTTGCGGTTCTTTTGCCTTCAAATACCAAAGCATTTATTCACCGACCGGACTACATCCCGACTATCCAGGAATAACGGGACTGGATAACTTCGATGAAAGTTGGGGAATCTGGGGACACAACCTCGGAAAAGTACTGGGAAAAGATCTCGATGAATTCTATGCCACAATAGACAAGAAAAAATACGAAGAGCAGCTTTGCTTTTCTTCCGATGCCATATACAGACGTATAGAGAATTACATCATAGACAACTATGGAGAAAAGAAAACAACGCGTTTCGTCATTGCTCCGAACGATGACCCTTCAGCCTGTATGTGTCCGGCCTGTAAAGCATTAGGCAACACTTCCGGAAACGCTATGCCGGCTGTAACACAACTAATTACCCGTTTGGCCAAACGCTTTCCCCACCATCTTTTTTTCACCACTTCTTATTTGAGTACCCGGCAAGTCCCGGCAATGGAATTACCATCCAACGTCGGTGTCCTCATAAGTGCCATCGAATTACCCCTCCGCCTTGTCAACAAAAAACACACACAAGAGAAGCAATTCATACAATCATTAAAGCAGTGGAAAAATGTAACAAAGCAAATCTATGTATGGGACTACATCAATAATTTCGATGATTACCTGACCCCCTTTCCTATATTGAGAATAGCCCGTGACAGACTGGCTTTCTTCCGGGAGAACGGTGTAAGCGGTGTTTTTTTCAATGGAAGCGGATACGACTACTCCAGTTTCGATGATATAAAAACCTTTGCACTCTCAGCATTGCTCATCAACCCGGAACTGTCAGTCGAAGAGTTGATCGGAAAATATACGGTTCAAGCATACCCTCGGTCCCAAAAACTGCTAACCTCTTACTACTGTAACCTGGAAAACCGGATTCAACCGGGTAAAAGGCTTCATATGTATGCCGGAGTACAAGAAGCCGAGAAGGCTTTTTTGCCGGCAGCAGAATTTGTAAAGTTCTACAATGAGTTAAGCACACTTACGGATGAAGCGAAAGGCGATGAACGGAAAAAGCTCCATATGCTCAGAACCGCCCTTTCGTTCACCCGGTTGGAGCTGGGGCGTATCCATAATTTCACACCGTATGGATATGCATGCCGGAAAGGAGAAAAAATCGAGACTATACCGGAAACCGGAGATTGGCTAAACCGCCTGAACGAACATGAGGCATTCCCGGAAATGAGATATTACAATGAAGCTTCCGACGGAATCGACAATTATTGTGAAGAATGGGAACAATATATAGCCCAACCAATGAGTTCTCCCAACCTGCTGTTAGGAGAAAAACTAACCGCAGGTTCCAAGCTGGATGAGAACTACACCGACCTTTCCGTACTCACCGACGGTACACGCGGTTTACCGGGAAGCTATCATTTCGGCTGGTTTATTTCTTCATCCGGCGATTTAATATTAAATTTACCGAAAAAAGCGGCCGATAGAACCGGAAAACTCTGCATTCGTTTTTTGAATCTGCCGAGACATCGAATTTATACACCGCAATCCATTGAATTGCTAAAAGACGGGGAATTTTACAAAAAGTTTCCAAGACTTCCAGGCAATACCGGTGAAAAGGGAGAAATTACAGAGTCATGCCTCCCGGTGGAACTAAAAAGCAATCAACAACTGACGCTGAGAATTAAACGGGCCGATAAGAAAAAAGCCCAGATCGCAATAGACGAGATATCATTTATACCTCAAAAATAAAAAGCAGTAACAATGAGCAAATATGTATTCTATATTTTTTTATGGCTGATACCGGCACTCTTACTATCATCGTGCCGAAAAGAAGTGCGTCCTACCAGCATAGAGATAAAAGACCCCGACAGGCATTATTACCCCATCAAACAAGGGCAGCAGCTCGATATCATGTTCACAATAACAAATACGGGCAATACTCCCCTGCTTATCACCGACATACAGCCCTCTTGCGGATGTATCATCATTGATAAAAGTTCGCATGTCATTATTCCGGAGCACGGAACCAAACAGTTCCGGGCAACATATAACAGCATAAAAAACATCGGTTTGGTTACTCACTGTATCCGGATCTACGGAAATATTCTCCCTGCGGGAAAAGCAGAAATCAAATTCGACGTCAATGTTGTGCCGGATGCAGATTACACCCGCGATTACGAAGAACTGTTCCAAGACTTTAATGTCAAAAACGGAATCGTGAAAGAGATGGTGGATGGAAAAGAATCCGAACAGGGATATTATGTAGGAAATCCTTAAACAATCATTTCCGCCGTAAATATTCATATCCGAAACGGCAGTACAGGCACTTCTTTTTATCACAATATTCTTTCTGAAGCTGTAATAAAGCCTGGCTGTCGGCAGCCGAATGTACAGACAAGCCTGCACCATTCCACATGCGGGTGACATAATTGTTTTCCGCTTTCAGTTCTTCCAGAAAACGGCCGGCACGATCACAAAGACGTTCATCCGCTTTATGCAACCCATAAGCATAAAGAAAAGGAATCACCGTATTTATAATCAATAGATTCTGCGCATTTATACCGATCGGCTTTTCCTTTTTGGCAGACGGCTTGCCAAAAACAAAATGCTCCTCCCAATAAGGAGAAGTACGGGCAACCAGAATTCGCCGGACTGCTTTCAACGTTTCCGCTTCCATAATGCGGGAAAACAGAAAATGCTCTTTATGATAAAGCGATGCTAACTGTGCCAAACGGACATATGGAAAATTATCCGGACGAATACGCAGGAAACGCCACAAAGTGACATCCATTGCAGCAGGCAATTCGAATTTGTATTGTAAATAACGAAATTCATTCTGTATCCGTATCTGATAATCATCGATAGCATCTCCCTCCAACAGCCCTGCCAACCCAAAGAAAAAAGCCTCTATCTGCATTAAATCATCACGGTGCTTGTCGACGGCACGGAAAGGTATCAAGTTTGCCCACGTCTCAAAGGCATCCCCATTCAGTCCGAAACCAAAATTACGGGAAAGAGTGATAAAAAAAGCATCTTCCCAATTATTATTACAACGCTGTAGTCGTCCGGCAATAACCTCTGCTTTCTGCTGAAAACGCTCTGTTTGCAAAGCAGTCAGCCAGGAATGAATGGTCAGTCCGGGCAAAGAGGCAAGAACAGAATAACAAGGAGGATAAGTATCTGCCCGGCAAAGTTCGTCATAGTGCAGTCTTATGTGCTCCGGGCAAGTAAGCTCTATTTGAGGCAGTTGTTCGCCATTGGGCCGTATCACTTCACAATCGGCCTGCTCCACCACATGCAGGATGACCGAATCGTAAGCCTTGTCCTGATCATGTCCATGCCTGTACCAATCGGAAGAAGCTGTGTGTATTTCTACGTTTCCCACCCAAAGAGTACCATCTATCTTTAACTTTGCATTAAAAAAATCCGGACCGGCATGTGAGTTTTGCAAACCGGTATCAATGACCTCTACCGGCAAGCCGGAAGTTGTCTGCAATAAGTTGAGGGGAAATATTTTGTGTTTCCAGACATAGTATAGAAGTTGTTCCATGTTAACAAGACGTTAATGTATTCGACAAATGTAATAAAAATCTTATCTTTGCAACTATTATTTTGAATATAAGTCAGTAAAACAATGAAAATAGCATTAATCGGCTACGGAAAAATGGGCAAAGAATTGGAAAAAGTCGCCCTCAGTCGCGGACATGAAATTGTCTGCATTATCGATATCAATAATCAAGACGATTTCGAATCCGAAGCATTTCGTTCTGCGGATGTAGCGATCGAATTCACCAACCCGATGGTAGCCTACAGTAACTATATCAGAACCTTCAAAGCCGGTGTAAAACTGGTTTCGGGCAGTACCGGATGGATGGCCGAGCATGGTGACGAGATAAAAGAACTTTGCGAGAAAGAGGGAAAGACCCTGTTCTGGTCTTCTAATTTCAGCTTGGGAGTAGCCATTTTCTCCGCCGTCAACAAATACCTGGCAAAGATTATGAACCAGTTTCCGGCATACGACGTGACTATGAGTGAAACGCACCATATTCACAAACTCGATGCACCAAGCGGAACCGCCATCACTCTGGCCGAAGGCATTCTTGAAAATCTGGATCGCAAAAGCCATTGGGTAAAAGAAGAAGCCGCAACAACGGATGAACTGCCGATCCACTCCATCCGCGAAGGAGAAGTATTCGGAATCCACACCGTTCGTTACGATTCTGCCGCCGACAGCATTTCTATTACCCATGATGCCAAAAATCGCGGCGGGTTTGCCTTAGGCGCCATTTTAGCAGCCGAATATACAGCCGGTAAACAAGGATATTTAGGAATGAGCGATCTCTTTCCGTTTTTAGCCGACGAACCTTCGAAGCCGAGTTCTAAATAAACAAAAAACTATAATCATGAGAAAAGCAACGCGCGCACAATGGATTAAATGTGCCATCGCTATCATCCTTTACCTAATCTTCCTGGTATGGGTGAAAAGTTGGTGGGGACTCATCGTAGTACCTTTCATCTTCGACATTTACATTACCAAGAAAGTCCCCTGGTCCTTTTGGAAAAAATCGAAAAACCCGACCGTACGCAGTGTTATGAGCTGGGTAGATGCCATCGTTTTTGCTTTGGTAGCCGTATACTTTGTGAATATATATATATTCCAGAATTATCAGATCCCTTCTTCCTCTTTGGAGAAATCTTTGTTAGTGGGTGATTTCCTGTACGTCAGCAAGATGAGTTACGGCCCCCGGGTACCGAATACCCCCCTCTCCATGCCGTTGGCACAGCACACACTACCTATTATCAACACCAAATCATACATCGAGTGGCCTCAATGGGAATACAAGCGTGTTCCCGGATTTGGAAAAGTCAAAATGAATGATATCGTGGTATTCAATTTCCCGGCCGGCGATACCGTCACCGTCAACTATCAGCAAACGGACTTTTACGACAACATCGTTTATCGGGAAGGTAAAAGGCTGTATCCCAACCAAATCAATATGGATAGCCTCAGCCGCCAACAACAGCGTATCGTATACGACCTCTATCGCAATGCCGGAAGAAAATATGTACTTTCCCATCCCGAAGAGTTCGGTAAGCTTATCTACCGTCCGGTAGACCGTCGGGAGAATTATGTGAAACGTTGTGTCGGATTACCGGGAGATACATTACAGATCAAAGACCGCATCATATACATAGACGGTAAAGCACAGGAAGAACCGGAAGATATCCAATTCTTCTACAAAGTGGAAGCTACCGGAAACATCATACCGGCCGCCTTCCTGCATGATGAATTGGGATTGAGCAATGAAGATACGCAAGACTATCAGCCGGGAGCCACTACTTTCTACCTGCCTCTGACCAAAAAAGCACGCAATACACTGCTCGGCCGCAAGGATCTTGTCACTGCGATAGACCCCATTCCTACGAGGCCATTACATGACCTCTATCCACAAAATCTATACACAAACTGGACAGTAGACAATTACGGCCCTATATGGATACCGTCCAAAGGTTCTACCATCACATTGACCATGGACAACCTGCCGCTTTATGAAAGATGCATCGTTGCCTACGAAGGCAATAAGCTGGAAGTAAAAGAAGACGGCATTTACATCAACGGACAAAAAACGGATAAATATACTTTCGGGATGGACTACTACTGGATGATGGGTGACAACCGCCACAACTCACAAGATTCCCGCTATTGGGGATTCGTGCCCGAAGATCATGTAGTCGGTAAACCCATCGTCGTATGGCTGTCTTTGGATAAAGACCGCGGATGGTTCAACGGCAAAATCCGTTGGAACCGTATCTTTAAATGGGTAAAATAGTAATTATTCAATCGATCAATGCGCCAATGTATGCATTGGCTGTACTATGAAGAGAAACCTGAAATGGATAATCGCCTTAACCGGAGCAATAATCATCGTACTATTGCTCCGTGGTTTTGCTTTTACCTCCTGTCTCATTCCTTCGGCAGGGATGGAAAATTCTCTTTTTCGCGGCGAACGCATATTGGTCAATAAGTGGAGCTACGGACTCCGCCTGCCTGTCATGTCCCTTCTCTCCTACCATCGATGGGGAGAACGGAAAATCCGGAAAGAAGATATTGTTGTTTTCAATAATCCCGCCGCCGTAACGGAACCGGTCATTGATAAACGGGAAGTGTTCATCAGCCGTTGTATAGGTGTGCCCGGCGATACTTTGCTGGTCGATTCTATTTTTTCCATCGTATCGTCCCGAAGTGCCTCCGCCCCCGACCGGAAAAGGCTGTATGTCTATCCACGAGAAAAAGAACAACTGCTGGATTCTCTCCTATCCATCTTATCCATCACTCCGAATGACCTGATGGGACAAGATTCCATCAACAACGTACGGAGTTTCAGCCGCTATGAATACTATTTACTGGAACAGGCCATGAACGGCAACAATTGGATACATCTGCTGGAACCCGGTCAAGAGAAACAGATAGCCAACCCGTTGATTATCCCGGGAAAAGGAAAGGCCATACGGGTATACCCGTGGAATAAAACCCTCCTTCGCAACACATTGGTACTGCATGAAGGGAAACAGGCCGAAATCAAGAACGATACATTATATGTGGAAGGACATGCCGTACAGCATTGTTATTTCACAAAAGATTACTATTGGATGGTCTCCGACAATTCCATCAACCTGTCCGATTCACGTCTCTTCGGTTTTGTCCCGCAGGACCATGTCATAGGAAAAGCCGCTTTCGTCTGGTTTTCTAAAGAAGACGGGAGCGGGCTATTCAACGGATACCGATGGAACCGTTTCTTCCAGCCGGTAAGATGAATGAGGGATTTATGATTTTTGAATTATGAATTATGATTTATGATTTATGAATATAGAAAGATGAAAACTGCATACTTATCTTCCGCCTATCTGGCTCCTGTAGAATACTACACTAAGTTAGTAACTTATGATAAAATCTACATCGAGCAACATGACCATTACATGAAGCAGACCTATCGCAACCGTTGCACCATTGCCGGCCCGGACGGGGAAATAGCGCTTTCTATTCCTATCATAAAGCCGGAAAACCTGAAATGCCCGATGAAGGACATTCGTATCTCCGATCACGGTAATTGGCGGCATATGCATTGGAATGCCATAGAATCAGCTTACAACAGCACACCGTTTTTTGAATATTACAGGGACGACTTTTATCCTTTCTACGAGAAGAAATATGTATTTTTAGCCGATTTCAACGAGGAGCTATGTCACCTTATCTGCCAACTGGCAGACATTCAACCGGACATCACACGAACGACAGAATACAAAACGGACTTTACTCCGGATGAATACGATTTCCGGGAAGCCATTCATCCCAAGAGAGATTTCCGGCAGACAGATCCGGAATTCATCCCCCGCGCCTATTATCAGGTATTCGAGCATCGAAATGGTTTCCGCCCAAATTTAAGTATCATAGACTTGCTGTTCAACATGGGCCCTGAAAGCCTGTTGATACTACAACCGGAAGCAAAAAGCAAATAAGAAATAACTTCCAACAAAAAAGAGGTCAGAAACAAGTATTTCACCTCAAAATAAAGGCAGGAAAGAAACCGGAGTTTCCTTTCCTGCTTCCATATCCTAAAGTAAATTGTGAAAAAACTCTTTCCTCCTGCCTTAAAACCGTCTATCACTTCTTTTAGAAGGATTCTGACCAGCGAACAGGGAAAAGAAGAACATGAAGCCTCCAATAACCACAGTGTAGCCTATGATGCACAAGTCATTGCTTTTGCCATGTATGCCGGAGACAAGGCTACAGCCAGCCGGTTCATCAAGAAGTTTCCGGAATTCTCTTGAACAACCCATATCCTCAAAGCCCGTCCGGTCCCAATCGATTAGTCCGACGGGCTTTTCTTATGTCCCGCAAAACAGATGTAACACATCTTCCACCTTTCAAAAAGAAAAAAATCATTTCGTCCACATCACTCCAAGAAAATCCCAATTTTTCCACTTTATAAAAAAGTATATCCCCCTCCGTTTCATCGATATCAAATATTTTTGCAATGATTAAAACATGTGAAACTTTATAAATCAATCGATTATGAGAAACTATTGGAGGATTATCCTTTCCTTATTTTTAATCGGCAATGCTTTATCCGTCCAAGCTGCCGTCAAATCCTTTACCGAAACATTTGTCCTTTATACCGACTCGGAAGGATTAACCACTGCATACAATGAAGGTTGGTGTCTGGACGGAAAAGGTTCGGGCACATTCGGATATTATTCATCACGTTCCGGCACATTTCCCGACCCGTTAGACGATGGTACCATTACAATGGAATCGGACTGGCTGGACGTCAAAGGAGCCGGCAACAATAAAGGAGCGGTCTTCACTGTCACAGGAATTTCCGGATTGAAGCTCGCATTTCAAAGCGGCAGTTCGGTAACCCGTTACGTCCGTGCCGATATATCCGGTACTTCCGGCGCAAACATTACTTTAAAAGGAGGTAATGACGGTACAGAGGGCAGCATGCTGGAAACTTCCGAACTGATTCCCGCCGAGCAATACACGATTACCATCACATCCTGGGCAGATGAAGAATGTACCAGTGGCGCTGACAGCCGTTTGTATTATGTGGCTTTCATGGTCAATTCTGCCGATCTGCCTGCAGCAGCCTATGTTTACGATTCCCAGTATGCCAATTATTCAATATCCAAAGATCCGGTCTATCTGACACTGACAAAATCCTATAAGGTAACAGCCGTCGATGCAAACAATTACAATTCTGTTCCGGGTACTTATTACACAGAGACTTTAAAGGATTATGACCTGGTCGTTGCTTCCGAGTCCGTTGCCAGTACGAATAAATTCGGTATTGCCCTGGCCGGCCTTGCAGGCAAAGTACCGATGCTAAACCTGAAGGCATTCTACTACGGAAGCAGTTCATGGAACTGGGCGACGGCCGCCAATCCGACGGCAGGAGCTACCGGATGGAATCAGATTATTGTAGCCGATGCATTTAAAACCCATCCTCTCTTTGCAGATATCGACTTCACAAACGCCATCACCCTCTTTGACGGTACCGCAAAGACAAGCAACAATGTACAGAGCTACCATTCCCCCAAAGAAATCATCTCCGCAGACGATGTGCTGGCAACCAATGGTGCAAACGGATACAATGCCATTCACGAACATAAGCAAAGTAATGGTAAAAACACCTATATACTGATTCCCCTTTCGTATTCTGCCATCGAGACATTGACTCCGGATGCGAAAACACTGATTGCCAATGCGGCATCCTATGTAGCGGCTACTAAAAGCGAATACACCGCACCGGCCCAAGTAGAAGCTCCCGTCATCAGTTATGACAGTGACAATAAGGTGACTATCAGTTGTCCTACCAAAGGAGCTACCATCTATTACGGCAAAGATGTTTCCGCCCTGTCTGCATCTGCATCCGTTTATACGGAAAGCTTCTCTTTGGGCATCACGACAACAGTCAGAGCCATCGCCGTAAAAGAAGGCATGCTTCCATCCGAAGAGGTTTCCGAATACATTGAAATCATCAGAGAATGCGGCCCGCAAGTACTCGACCCGGAGCGTCTGAACCGAGGTACCATTGCCACGTACACCAATGACGGCATGTTAGTCAGTTGGCGTTGGCTCACTACCGATCCGGACGACATCGTTTTCAATGTATACCGCGACGGGACGAAGCTGAACTCGCAACTCCTGTCCTCACGCACCAATTATCTGGATGCCGAAGGTTCGGTTAACTCTAATTACACGGTCGAAGCAGTGAGTGGCGGTAAGATCATTGAGACTTCTACGGCATTGGTTCTGGAGAAAGGGTATCTGAATATTCCTCTCGACCGCCCGGCAGGAGGTACAGTTCAAGGCAGCAGCTATACTTACACCCCCGGTGATGCCAGCGTAGGCGATGTGGACGGAGACGGCGAATATGAGATCATCCTGAAATGGGATCCTACCAATCAATGCGACAACGGGCAGAACGGTAGCCAAAACTATACCGGAAACGTTTATCTGGACTGTTATAAACTGAACGGGACAAAATTATGGCGTATCGACTTAGGCGTCAACATACGTGCAGGCGCCCACTATACCCAATTCATGGTTTATGACCTGGACGGCGACGGAAAAGCCGAAGTAGCCTGCAAGACCGCTCCGGGTACCATTGACGGGAAAGGAAACAATGTAATCATGGGTAGTGATGACCCTAAGGCCGATTATCGCGGAACGCACGGCGGCAAACAAGGAGTTATCAAAACCGGACCGGAATATCTGACGGTTTTTGAAGGCGCTACCGGTAAAGAACTGTCTACAGTAGCCTATGAGCCGAGCCGTAACATCCTTTCAAATTCGGCATGGGGAGACAGCTTTGGCAACCGCTGTGAACGCTATCTGGCCTGCGTTGCCTATCTGGATGGGAAAAAGCCGAGCCTTGTGATGTGCAGAGGCTATTATACAGCCGCTTACCTGTGCGCTTGGGACTTTGACGGGAAAGAACTGAAAAAAAGATGGCTGCACGCATCTACTACGAAAGGAGAAGGAGCTTATGGCGAAGGTGCCCATAGCCTTACAGTAGGTGACGTAGACGGTGACGGATGCGATGAAATTGTTTATGGAGCCTGTTGCATCGACCATGACGGAAGCGTACTCTACCGCACCGGATTGGGCCATGGCGATGCCCTTCATTTAGGTGATTTCATTCCCGACCGTGAGGGTTTGGAAGTGTTCATGGTACACGAAGAAAAATCTGCTGCCTACGGTTTCGAGATGCGTGATGCCCAAACCGGTGAAATCCTTTCCGGGAGAAAGATGGGCTCAGATATTGGCCGTGGTCTTTGTGCAGATATCGATTCCCTCTCCCGTGGAGCCGAATATTGGTCATTGGCAAAGTTTAATATGACCAGTGACGGCAAGTATAACAGCATCACTTTCGACTGCAACGGCGACTCCATCTCCACCAAACGCCCGTCTGTCAATTTCCGCACTTACTGGACAGGCAATCTATCCGAAGAATTGCAGGAAAAAGGAGTCATCTCGCAATGGGTAAACAAAACATCCAGTTGTACTACCGTTACCGACTTTGTTTCCACTTACGGCTGTGGAGTGAATCTGATAAAAGATACCCCCTCTCTGCAAGCCGATATTTTGGGAGACTGGCGCGAAGAGTGTATCTATTATGACGAAAAGACCAAAAGCAATCTGATGATTTTCTCAACTCCGTTCACGTCTCCTTACCGTGTTCCCTGCCTGATGCACGACCATATTTACAGAATGTCTATCTGCTGGCAGAACGTGGCTTATAACCAACCGCCTCATTTAGGATACTATCTGCGCGACTACGTCAAATACCAGCAATCCAACCCTACGGGTATATCACGGCCGGTCCTGACGGATGAACAAAGTAATGTTGAGATTCCTTTCACTCTGATTTCCGATGGCATTGTTATCCGGTATACGGATATGGACAATGCCTCCTCCAGCATCCGCGTCTACTCTTTAGACGGATTGTGCGTATATCATGTCACAAACCGACTTCAAGGAAGCGGAGAAATCAAACTGGAAGGTCTGGAAGGACTTAAAAAAGGCGTTTACCTGCTTTCTGTAGTCGTTGATGGAGTAAAGACCGTCAGAAAGATCATACAGTAAAAGACGATTAATTGAAAGATAAGCCCATCATTGGCAAATTGATTGCCGATGATGGGCTTATCTGCTATTCCACCTGGGAATCCCCCTCCTCACCTTTTTTGCTATATCGGTTTGTTAATCATGAAAGCGCTCTCCCACCTTACTATATACACCATGCTTACGGTCGGTCTAAAGCGTGCTTACGATTCACAAGGACCGTATTCATGACACATAAGGAGTGTGCAGGTTAGGGATTCACTTTGTATCCACAATGGATAAAGGCTTTGATTAAGAAAGATACTAAGTTCTTTTCCGAAAAACTTATATATTGATGTGTACTGGATTTAGTCGTTGACAACTTCGATTGTTATTACTGTATTAGTACACTTAATGTTTTCTTTAAAATTGTTAAGTCCCCTGATATTTCAAAAACACAGATTGTTAAATCCAGTAATCCCAATTGTACCAAGTTATTTTTTATCATTACCAAATGCAGATTTATCTTACTTAAAGCCAAGCAAGATTATAAATATTTCCATACAAACCAGCAATTAGTTATTCAAAAACATTAACAAAGACAAATATTATAACTAATCAACCAAATATTACAACTAATCCTAATAAAACCGACGTAATATTGCAGTGAAATATTTAATCTTAATTCATCTAATACGACATGAAAAACATTATGTTATTTATTTGGATATTATGTGGTTTCATATCATGTAAAAATCATCCTTCAAAAGTAGAAGAAGCACTAATTTTATCAGGTGAAAACCACGTAGAACTGGAAAAAGTACTTGAATATTCTAAAAAGAAAGGCAAAATAGCCTACGAATCCGCTTGTTTTTTAATTGAAAACATGAGATACCATAGGAGTGAAAATAAATTAGAACTGGATAGTTCATACATTCATTTTTTTAATCAAACAGATTCCATGTACAACTCTCTTTTTAAAGGAATGAATTTAGACGAGATTAAGTCTTTTAAAGGTAAAAAGTATGATTCAATACGTATTGCTTTAGCAGAAACGTTTAACAACATTAAAGCTACCAACAAAAATTACAAGAAAAATAAAAGCACAACTGACCTGCAAACAATTCATGCAGATTTTTTAATTGATAATATAGAATCTGCACTTCACATATGGGAAGCTAACGAATATACATATAAAAAAGATTTTACTTTCTTCAAAGAGTTCATATTACCTTATAGAACCACTGACGAATACCCCGCTTACAATCGCAGTACCATCCACTCACTTTACAATAAAATAATATCAGATTCTGCAGATATAAACGCTTCAATCTACTCAAAACTCGAAAGATATAAAACATATGTCAATAAATGCAGATGGATAAACAAGTACGTCGAAGCCAAAGAACATTTGGGTATTTATGATCTATTCATCCCTAAATTCAAAATGGATTGTCACAACATGACAACCTGGAGTAGCGATATACTCAGAGCCTGCGGAGTAGCTACAGTATATGAATACACTCCACAATGGACAGACAGAGACAGAAAAACACTTTTGGTGTGTATCACCTGATTCCACCGGGATTTTCCAACCTTACACAGCACCCGACAATAATATAAGAGAGGATTGGGAGAGCGACATAAAATACGCAGGAAAAGTATATAGAAAAACATTTGAAGCTCAAAGAAACACCCCTTATTTTTTAGCGGGAGAAGATGAGTATATTCCAGAATCACTACGTTCCCCATTATTATCAGATCAAACCTTTCGCTATCACCAAACAATAACACTAAGGATACCACTTTCCCCAAAAATAAGAACACACCTCGTTTACCTATGTATGTTTACAAGAGAAAAATTAAACCCTGTCGGCTGGGGAAAGGTAGACACCAATAACGGAGAAATCATTTTCAACCAAATACCTTTAAACATTCTTTTTTTTCCAATATATTTTGATGAGGAAGAAATGAAACCCGCCGCCCAACCATTTATGATTTGCTCTAATGGTATTCATCACGAAATACCTCAGCCTCTAACCATCAATGACATGAAACATGAGATGGATGTGACACTCCGCAACAACAGTCTTTATATATCCAATAGTATCAACAAAAAAACATCAGGGCTTAAATACATAAGTATAGATTGTGATACCACAAAAAAAAATGAATTGGTATTATTACGTAAATATCCGGAAAAAAGAAAATTGAAAGCATCATATAACAGAATGAAAGGAAATATATGGCTGGCCGGTAATAGAGAGAGAGGACAATATGACACGTTACACACCCTTGACTATGTGCCTTCTCCATATATTCAAGAAGTTTCGCTGAACAATAATAAGGAGTATAGATATTATCGTTATGTGAGTCCTAACAAATTTCCCATCGACATTTCACACATGGAATTTTTAAGTACAGACTCTAAACTTGAATCTCATTCTCTCCCGACTGCGCTTCCTATATTCCCCAATCAAAAAAATGAAAACAGTCAAGAAAAGAAATATCGTATATCCGGCAAACCAATCCACACAGGAAAAAAACCAGAACTCGCATTTGACGGTAACTTTGAAACTTATGTCGGTTCGTCCGGCATAGGCATAGATTTTGGAAAACCTGTTAAAATAACACATGTACGTTTCGTCCCCCGTAACGCCAACAATATGATAGTCATCGGTGACTGTTACGCTTTAATGTATTACAACAATGGATGGAAAAGATCAAAAGTTCAGAAAGCTGATAAAAATTATCTCAAATTCAATAATGTCCCGAAGGCTACATTATATTTATTAAAAAATCTAACCAATGGGACAGAGGAATTACCCTTCTTCTATATCAAAGGCAAACAGTACTTTTTACATGTAGACACATTGGATTACAACTCCTTATGAATAACACAACACTTTTATGAAAATAAATAATGAAAACGGGGTTAAAGGAATCTTTTTGGTGATTTTTTGTATCTCTATATTTCTTTTTACCCGTTCAAACGGATATAATATTTTGCCATTCAGCAACAATATCATGCTATATTTATATAGCGTTATTGGTAGTATTGTTATTTTATATCTATCAACATCACGTATCAAACTAAAAGCAATTGACATTTTATGCCTTGTATACTTCATATATAACCTTCTTTGGCTACTTGTGACATCTAAAACCAAAAATATAGAAACAATATACCTATTTTTTTTCCTTGCCATGTTATATATAAACATTCGTAATATATCATCCATATACTATAAATACATTCTTTACTCATTCCCATTCATAGTCATCAGCCATTTTATATACTACATATGCTGGGAAAACCCATATTATTTCTTATATGAGCACAAAGGCGTTTTCACCGGTTTCCTACACAATTCAGGTCTGTGGGGAGAATTCGTCGCCATGACACTTATTGGCAATATAGGATTAATTCATCTTAATAAAAAGAGCAAAAAAACATCCACATTATTGACATTTGTGTCCTTCATTGTTTCCTTTATGCTTTACGAATCCGACTCAAGAGCATCTTGGCTTTCTTTCTCCATAGGGATACTGACTTTCTTTTCACCTCTCATCATCAAGCATTTGCCAAAATCAATTATTATCCGAACCGGAAGCTTATTAATATTAATTTGTCTTTGCACTTATCTTATATCAGGGTTGTATTCATACAAAAAAGATTCTGCAGATGGAAGAATTCTAATCTGGAAAATTTCATTAGAAATGGTGAAAGATAAGCCAATATTGGGTTATGGATTTGATGGATTTAGAAAAAATTACATGAACTATCAAGCTGCATATCTTCAAGAAAAGCAACTTCCGGAAACAATCAATAATCTTGCAGATGACAATCACCATGCATTTAATGAGTTTTTAAGGATAATCATAGAGCAAGGCATTATAGGGGTAATCATACTATTTATCTTTTTAACAACCATAGGTTACACTATATATAAATACAAATTATATATAGATACCGTATCAAGAACGATAATCTCCTGTTTGACCGCATTGCTGTTTTTTTCTTTTTTTTCTTATCCGCTTTCGACATTTCATATAAATGCCTTAATAGTGATATTACTGGCAGGATTAGCTTGTTCTTCTCAAGATACTCCAATATGGAAGTTACAAATAAGATCTATTAGTCTTATAATACCATATAGCATAATATTCTTCATAAGTTCGGTTTATTTATTCTCCTATTCCAAGGCAAATTCAGATTGGCTAAATACTCTGAAAGGGGTGTACACAAATGACAACATTCTTGAAGAAGCGAGAAAAAAACTATCAGGAAACCCATACTTCTTATCTACATATGGCAAATATTTAAACAAGAAAAAACGTTACTCAAAAGCCGCTTCAATACTTTCTCAATCCATAAAAGAATACCCATCATACTATACAGTGATGGAACTGGGAATAAGCTATAAAGCACAAAAAAAAATATACAGAAGCAATGCATTGCTTTGTAAAAGCAATGCATATGATTCCACACAAAATCAAGCCACTCTACTTTATGATGGAGCTATATTATGACCAAAAGGATTACAAATCAGCAATCCAACTATCAAATAGAATACTATGTAAACAACCCAAAATCCGATCATCCGAATTAAATATAATATTAAAAAGAACAATTTTATTGCAAGAAAAAATGAACGCGCGTTACACTAATATAAACTAAAATTATTAACAAAAAAAGACAAGTAATGAGAAAACGACTAATTAAATGGGTTGCTCTTATCAGTATTCCATTTGGCATACTTTTTGCGTGCAAAGAGTATGATGAGCAAGGGTATCCGCAAAAAGAGCCCAAATTAGACAGAGCAACTGAAATTGCCAATGCCAGAACATGGTATGAGTCACAAGCCGCTGTCAGAAGCCGTACAAGAGCATCATCAAAAGAAGACAGTCCTCAAGGTACGCTTTTAAACATGGAGCCTAATTGGAAATTAACTTACCGAAGAAAGAATGATAGGTATAGAACTGTAGAATCAGTTATGACAAGTAATGAACGAGTTACATTTTTGAGTCCCGAACTTATCAACAAGTTGGAGCAAGATCGTGATTATAGATTCAAAAAATCCATAACCAGGCTCATTGTCAGAACCGATAGGGAAACACAAGAGGTTGTTGGTTTTACTATGACTATAATTCCTTCTATAGAATATTTAGAACTTACAGCATTTAATCCTTTTCATAACACATATGTTAATCGTGACGAACATTTTGGTGGTTACATTATATATCACAATTTGGATGGAACTTTTGCCAATGGGTGGAAATATGTTGACGGAAAAATCACACACACAGTATCAGAATCTATTGTTCCAGTTGACTCTATCAAAAATAGCCCATCAGTTCAAACAAGAATGCATGAAGAATGTGAAGAATTCGTATACGAAGTATTAGTGGAGGAATGCTTTGAATGGTGCACTGAAACAGAATGGGGTACCACATGCGAAATTGACCATTGTGATTACTATACGGAAATCCGCGACTCATGGGAAGAATGCGATTGGGTAGAAGATGAGGACGATTATGGTGGCGGTGGTTATATCCCCAAACCAAAGCCAGATCCGGACCCAAAACCCGAGAAAACTAAGGACCCCTGTGAAACTGCAAAGGAGACATCCTCCAATCAAGGATTGAAAGATAGAGTTAATGCAATATTCGACCAGACATTCCCTTACAGAGTTGGTGCAACAGAACATGGTTATATCAGGACAACCTCCGGAGAAATGATTTACCCTACTACTTTTACAGCAACAAGCTTGCAGTATTCCACTAAGGATGTAGCGAACAAATCATACTCAGAATGGTATCATTCTCACCCAACAGGTGTACCGATAACATCATTAAGTGATTTAAAAGCATTAAGCGAAGCCTATTTAAAAGGGAGAATTAAATCTGATAATTTCACCTATGGTGTTATGGCATCAAATGGATGCACAATAATTTCAATAAAATCAGAAACCAACTTTAAAACCTTTGCAACTAACATGCAGAATGGGGCATACGACGTTTTATTCGACAGATTAGTTCAACATGGGAAAAAAGGAGATTTCGATCAAAGCCTGGAAAATCTACTACTCTTCTTCGATAGAATCAGTGCCGGACTTTCCATGTTATTCCGCCTCATGAATGATTGGGAAACAGGAAAGCACCAAGGAAACTGGACTCCCAAAGAGTTAGATGAGAATAATAAAATGACAAATTCAAATTGCAATTAAGATTATGAAAACAATTAAGATTATTTTACTACTACTTTTAATAAGTAATTCCCTTATCGCACAAAAGATTAATATTGATATTACTTTCTACACTAAAAATTTAGGAGCGTATGAAGGCACATGGGTATATCAGTCAAATGACACCATATTTAAAATAGTTCTACAAAAAGGCCCCATAGTTTATCCAGATGGCGTTGCTATTGATGGACTTTTAGGAGGATATTTCCTTTCTGTAAAAGGAGATATCCTTGAAAACTATTTATCTCCTCTACCTGCTTGCTGGAAAACTTTTACTACGACAAACAACTTATACATATGGGCGACAAACTATTCACCCAATGAACAAGACGTTGATCCCAACAGCCTAAGATTCACATTTTGGGATCAGAAGAAGAGACATTACGATGGCAACGGAATTATGGCAGGAACTATAAATTTGCTATCACCGAATAAAATCCGGTGGATTCTTGATGAAATAGAAGGAATTAGGGCGACAATAGACCAAACAGCAGACCCGATAGGCTTTTCTGTGCCAACAGATGTTATTATGATAAAAGAGGAATAACTTATTATACAAATTGAGAGGATGTATAAAAAAATAATACATCCTCTCCTTATGCTTTTATAGTAGTTCTACGTAAACTCAACACCAATTATAATATTGTTGCAATTTTACGCACCTTATTATTTTTTTCCATCAAGCTGCTATCCTTCTTTGCCATCTGCAAATTGTAGGATGTTTGCATCCGGAGCAAAAGTTCAGCATCTAAAACTAACGCGGCTTCTATAAGCATAGCATACTCTGTATTTAGTAAACGCTTTGCATTCAGAATTTCATTTAATACAGTATAAGACACTCCCATTTCTTTAGCAAGTTTCTTTTGAGAAATACCCCTAAATTCAATTTCATCCTTTAACACCTCTCCCGGGTGCGTCGATTCAAAAGGTATTAAATTATTAGCTATCATTTTAGGGTCTATGCCATCTATTTTAATCATAACTTTCTATTTATAATAGTTAAGCAATTCAATTATATTACATATTTTGCCTTGCACCTCCGTGGTTGTAGCGCCAAATAAAGCAACTCATCGTTTCAACCTATTGAAACGATGAGTTGCATACTGAAGAAACGGACAGTGCCAACGTATTGAAACGAATGGTTGCATACCGAAGAAACAAACAGTTTCAAACCGGTTGAAACTACCCCGCTATTCTTATCTCAATTCGAAAGGAACCACTCCTCTGATATCGGCAGCAGAAGCGGCAATCACAGCTTCGAACTTACCCGGTTCCGCTATCCACTCATGCTTAGCGCCATCAAAAAAGCTCAGAGCATCTTTGGCAACAGTGAAAGAGACCTTCTGTTCCTCGCCCGGTGCAAGCTTCACTTTCTTGAAACCTTTCAACTCTTTTACCGGTCGCGGCAAAGAGGATTTCTTATCACTAATATAAAGCTGCACGACCTCTTGCCCTTCACGGTCGCCGGTATTCTTTACAGTAACCGTAAAAGTAATCGTATCGTCGGCCGTCATCGCCTTTTTATCGGCAACAGGCTTACCATATTCAAAAGTAGTATAGCTCAGTCCGTGACCAAACGGGAAAAGCGGCTTCGCTTTCTTCTGTTTGTCGGCCCAACGGTAGCCTACGAAGATGCCCTCATTGTATTTCTCATTCACAATATCACCCACCTTTTCACTACCGGGATACTCACCCAACTGATGGGCAGGTACATCCTCCAAACGAGCAGGAAAAGTGAAAGGCAATTTCCCGGAGGGGTTTACATCACCCATCAATACGGCAGCGATGGCATTTCCGGCCTCCGACCCCAAGAACCAAGCCTGCAAAACCGCCGGAACTTCCTTGATCCAAGGCATCGCTACGGCATTGCCGGAAACATTGACCACGACTAAATTCTGATTTGTCTTGACCAATTCCGTGATAACCCTGTCCTGACCGTACGGCAAACCAAGACCGGTACGGTCAGAATCTTCGCAATCCTGATGCGCACTCTTATTCAATCCGCCAATGAAAATAACATAATCGGCTTCACCGGCCACCCGGACAGCTTCGGCAATCAATTCTTCCGGACTACGGTCATCTTTCAGATTCTGCCCGGAAACAACGCCGTTGTATTCGCCACTGGCATCCCCCACATATCCACGGGCATAAACCACTTCCGCACGATTACCGACACGATTGCGGATACCATCCAACGGAGAAATTTCCCGCTGTACCTTCAAAGAAGAGGAACCACCTCCCACAGTCATCATCTTCACGGCATTCTCGCCTATCACGGCAATCTTCTTTGTTTTAGCTAAATCGATGGGCAACAGGTTACCATTGTTTTGCAGCAATACGATACCCGCTTCCCCTATCTTACGGGCGGCATCATAATGCTCCGGAGAACGCATGGCACCATAAGGCCGGTTACGGTCCATCGTTGTACGGAAAGCCAGACGAAGAATGCGGCGCACTTTATCATCCAGTTCTTTTGTGCCTGCCTTACCCGATTGGATACGTTCAAGGTAAGGATCCGCTAAATAATAATTATCATAAGCATTGCTTGCCCCGTTGGAAAGACCGTCTGTCCAGCTACCGAATTCCATATCGAGTCCGTTGGTTATCGCCTGGTCTGTATCATGCACACCACCCCAGTCGGATACCACCACTCCATCAAATCCCCATTCACCTTTCAGGATGTCATTCAGCAGATATTGATTGTGACAGGCATGCTGGCCTTTGTATAAGTTGTACGCCCCCATGATACTCCACGCTTTGCCCTCCTGCACAGCCGCTTTGAAAGCCGGAAGATAAATTTCATAAAGGGCGCGGTCGTCTACGATGACATTCGTGGTATGGCGGTTCACCTCCTGATTATTCAATGCATAATGTTTCACGCAAGCGGCTACTCCGTTCTGCTGTACTCCCTGCACATAAGGAACGACCATACGTCCGGCCAGATAAGGATCTTCGCCCATATATTCAAAATTGCGCCCGTTCAACGGGGTACGATAGATGTTCACTCCCGGCCCCAGCAGCACGGTTTTATTGCGATAACGCGCTTCCTCACCGATGCTTTTGCCATAGAGCATAGACATATCGGTATCCCAGGTAGCGGCCAGACAGGTCAATGCCGGAAAAGCCACACAAGAGTCATTGGTCCATCCTGCCTGGTCCCATTCATCCCATAACACTTCGGGACGTATGCCATGAGGACCGTCTGTCATCCAAAACTCAGGGATTCCCAAACGAGCCACGCCCGGAGAACAGAATTTAGACTGTGCATGCGTGACCGCAATCTTTTCCTCCAGTGTCATTCGAGACAAGGCATCCTCTACTCTCTCTTCAACAGGTTTGCTATCGTCCAGATAGACGGGTGTCTGTGCCAATACCGGCAGAGCAACCAGGGATAAACCCAATAAGACTGATTTTGCTTTCATGATATGATCTATTGTATATAGTTAATCAAAGGAAATTTATCATTCATACATACTTCCCGAATATGGCCGCATTTTCTCGCTTTCCGGTATTCAACCGTATTTCATTTTCCTACTGTCTCCTATCTATAAATCAACGTCGACAGATATTCTTCCGCAAACATCTCATTCGCCACTTCCAACAGATCGTCCGCCGTCAGTGCTTCGATCCGCTTACAGACCACTGCCAGATTCTCAAATTTATTATAATGCAGGAAGGTTTTAGCCATACTCAGTGCATTGTTCTCAAAGTTATCCGAAGCAACACAAATCTGGCCGATCAACTGCTTCTTGGCTGCCGCCAATTGCGAAGAAGTCATTTTCATGTCACGCATCCGCTTCAATTCCTTATAGGTCAGTTTCAGGCAGGTATCCACGTCTTCCGGATCTGTCCCGAAGTAGATGCAGAAAGCACCCGTATCCGTATAAGAGGTAAGATTAGACTCTACATTATACACCAATCCGCGACGCTCGCGCAAAGCAACATTCAAACGGCTATTCATACCCGGACCTCCCAAAATATTATTCAGCAGATAAAGGGCTGTACGTTTGTCGTCATAAGCATTGTAAGCACGGGCCCCCAGCATCACATGTGCCTGATGGGTGTCTTTGGGGATAACCAGATATTCAGGCACATACAGAGGAGGCGGAGTACGTACCCCCTTTACCTCACCAGCCGGTATATCCGCCATCCATTTTTCGAGCATATCGACCAGCTTTCTGAAATCGACCTTTCCCTGAACAAAGAAAACCATGTTGGAGGGCTGATACAACCGCCTTGTAAAATCCAAAGCATCGGATGTACGAAACCGCCTCAACAACTCCGGCCGCCCTAAAATGTTGCGCCCCAACGGATGTCCACGAAAGATCATATCTTCAAAATCATCGAAAATAAGTTCCGAAGGATTATCTTCATAAGACTGTATTTCGTCAATGATCACTTCGGTTTCCCTTTCTATCTCCCTTTGAGGAAAAGTAGAACGAAATACAATATCTACCAGTAATTCCACCGCCCGGGACAGATCATCGGTCAGAAAAGCAGAGTAGACTACCATTTCCTCTTTATTCGTGTAAGCGTTCAAGTCTCCTCCCACCGCTTCCATCCTATTCAATATATGCCAGGCTTTCCGTTTCTGTGTTCCTTTAAAGATAAGGTGTTCTACAAAATGTGCCATTCCCTGCTCATTCTCAGCTTCATCCCGGGTTCCGGCATTAACTGCAAAACCACAATAAGTCACGTCAGAAGCAACAGGTTTACAAATAACTCTCAACCCATTCGACAGAGTTTTCTCCACCTGTTCCGTTAGTAAATTCTTCATTCTCAAGACTAAGTTTTATTGATGCCACAAAAATACAATAAAACTTATTGTCGTTTATAGAAAATTGCAGATATTTGTAGACTATAACAGCGACAACGTGTATGGAAAAGATAGGAATATTCTGTTCTGCATCGGGAAACATTGACAAAATGTATTTCGATATGGCCGGCCGGATAGGCAAATGGATGGGAGAAACAGGAAAAACTCTTGTATATGGCGGTGCCAGTCTCGGACTTATGGAATGTGTAGCGCAAGCAGTAAAAACAAACGGCGGCCACATTATCGGCGTAGTCCCTGCCAAACTCGAAGAGAACGGAAAAGTGAGCGCATTGCCCGACCGTATCATCAACACCCGCAATCTTAGCGACCGTAAGGACATGATCGTAGAAGAATCGGATGTACTCGTTGCCCTCCCCGGAGGTGTAGGTACCCTCGATGAAATATTTCATGTGATGGCAGCCGCATCGATCGGTTATCACCACAAGAAAGTGATCTTTTATAATGAGGACGGCTTTTATGACACCCTATTGAAAGCACTCAAGGAGATCGAAGAAAAAGGATTTGCCCGTCAGCCATTCTCGACTTACTACGATGTAGCCAACACACTGAAAGAGTTAAAACAAATAATAACAACCATATGATAGAATCCATCAAAGACCTTTTGCAAAAGGAAGCACAAGCCGTGCTGAACATCCCCATAACAGATGCGTATGAAAAGGCGGTAGACCTGATTATCGAACAAATACACATCAAAAAAGGCAAGTTAGTGACCAGTGGTATGGGAAAGGCCGGACAAATAGCCATGAACATCGCAACGACCTTTTGCTCTACGGGCATCCCCTCCGTTTTTCTGCATCCGAGCGAAGCGCAACACGGAGATTTGGGCATCCTGCAAGAAAATGACCTGTTATTACTCATCTCCAACTCCGGAAAAACACGCGAGATTGTGGAACTGACCCAACTGGCTCATAATTTGAACCCGAATTTGAAGTTCATCGTTATCACAGGAAATCCGGACAGCCCCTTGGCTGATGAATCGGACGTTTGTCTCAGTACCGGTAAGCCGGCAGAGGTATGTACATTAGGAATGACTCCTACCACATCGACTACCGTTATGACCGTCATCGGCGACATTCTGGTGGTACAGACCATGCAAAAGACCCAATTCACCATTGAAGAATATTCCAAACGTCATCACGGCGGCTATCTTGGAGAAAAATCAAGAGAACTATGCGTAAAGTAATCGGTATCGGTGAAACGATCCTCGACATTATTTTCGAAGGAAACCAGCCTTCGGCCGCCGTACCGGGCGGTTCTGTATTCAATGGTATCGTCTCGTTGGGACGGGCAGGAGTAAATGTCTCTTTTATCAGCGAAACAGGAAACGACCGCGTAGGAAACATCATCCTGCAATTCATGCGTGAAAACAATATACCGACAGACCACGTCAATGTATTCCCGGATGGAAAATCACCCGTATCACTCGCATTCCTGAATGAGCACAGTGATGCGGAATACATTTTTTATAAAGACTACCCCAAACAGAGGCTCGACGTCCTGTTTCCGGAAATCCATGAAGACGATATAGTAATAGTCGGTTCGTATTACGCCCTTAACCCTGTGCTTCGCGACAAGATACTGGAATTGCTGGAAACGGCAAAAGAGAAGAAAGCGATCATCTATTACGATCCCAATTTCCGGAGTTCACATAAGGACGAAGCTATCAAGCTGACATCAACCATCATCGAGAATCTGGAATATGCCGACATTGTACGCGGATCGGCAGAAGATTTCTTCTATATGTACGGCCTGAATGACGCAGACAAGATATATAAAGATAAGATCCAGTTCTATTGCCCGAACTTCATTTGCACCGCAGGAGCCGAACAGATCTCATTACGTACCAGAAATTGCAGAAAAGAATATCCGATAGAACCGTTAAAGGCCGTCAGCACAATCGGTGCAGGGGACAACTTCAATGCAGGACTTATTTATGGGATGTTGAAATACGACGTGCGTTATCGTGATCTCGACAATCTGGACGAAAACACCTGGGATAAAATCATCCGGCACGGTAAAGACTTTGCAGCAGAAGTGTGTAAGAGCTTTAACAATTCAATTTCAAAAGAATTTGCAAAGAGCCTGTAATACCAACATATCGCCACGGAATAATGTGAGAATCCCGTTTTCCCTCCCGGTCATGCATCATTCTGTGGCAATATATCCACGTTAAAAACCCTATACTTTGGCTAATAATCGCAAAGGAATTATATTGTGCGCCAGTAATTCCTATCTTTGCATATAGAGTTATTAGACAAATTATACTATGTATAAGAACCTGTTAAGCTGGCTGACCGTCCTCGTGCTGTTTCCATCCTGCTCCAAAACTCCGCCGAATATCTCGGTTGTCTGTGAGGAGAACAACGTAGGAAACTGCATCATCAAATGGGAAACCGCCCCTCTCATACACGGGCAGGTGAAAGTTTATGCATCCGCCAATCCGGAGTTAATCCCGGAAACAATGCCGATTGCGGCCGCTCCCATTTCTGAAGGGAAAATGGTCATTGTCACAGACGACCCCTCCCGACGCTACTATTATACAATGGTATTCAATAATAAATACCGCGTGAAGGTGGCTACCCGTAACATCAATATCCCCGGAATACAAAATTTCCGCGACTTAGGAGGATACAGATCCTCCACTACAGGGAAAAAGGTCCGTTGGGGAATGCTCTACCGTTCTGCACAAATCGACAGTTTAGGTTGTGCCGCACGCCGGGAGTTGAGAAATATGGGCATAAGGACCATCATCGACCTCCGTACTCCCGAAGAGCTGAATAACTATCCGCAGATCCAGAAAGGTTTCAATGTGGTGCATATTCCTATCGCTACGGGAAATATGGAGAAAGTGTTGCAGGGAATACAGGAAGGGAAAATAAAAGGCGACACAATCAACCGGATCGTGGAACGCATGAACCGCGAATTGGTAATAAACTATCGCGATGAATACAAAAAATTATTTGAACTTCTGCTCGATCGCAGTAATTATCCGGCCATCATCCACTGTTCTTCCGGCAAAGGACGTACGGGCATTGCTTCTGCACTCGTGCTCGCCACATTGGGTGTAAACGAAGATATCATCATGCAGGATTACCGCCTGAGCAATGATTATTTCAACATTCCCAAAGCGTCTAAGTATGCCTACAAGCTTCCGGTGAATTCGCAAGAAGCCATTACCACCGTCTATACAGCCAAAGAGGATTTTCTGAATGCAGCGAAAGAAGAGATCGAACGGACCTATTCCGATATCCCCACTTATCTGCGGAAAGGACTTGGGCTAACTGCGGAAAATATAGAGAAACTACAAAACATTATGCTCGAATAATTTGTAATTTATAATTCATAATTCATAATTAATCTCTATCTTTGCCACCGAATATAAAGATATACAGAGATTTAATGAAGACATTTGAAGAGCTTGGCGTTTCTCCTGAGATACGTAGAGCAGTCGAAGAAATGGGATATGAGAATCCCATGCCGGTACAAGAGGAAGTGATTCCGTACCTTTTAGGAGAAAATAATGATGTAGTAGCTCTTGCCCAAACGGGAACAGGGAAGACAGCCGCATTTGGTTTGCCGCTGATACAACAGATTAACGTAAAAAACCGTGTTCCCCAATCACTTATCCTTTGCCCTACACGGGAGCTTTGCCTGCAAATAGCGGGTGATTTGAACGATTATTCCAAATACATTGACGGACTGAAAGTACTGCCCGTATATGGCGGATCGTCGATAGACAGCCAGATACGTAGTTTGAAACGCGGTGTACATATCATAGTAGCCACTCCGGGACGTTTGCTGGACTTGATGGAACGTAAAACCGTTTCACTGTCTACCATCAGCAACGTCGTAATGGACGAAGCGGACGAAATGTTGAATATGGGATTCACAGACAGTATCAATGCTATTCTGGCAGATGTTCCCCAAGAACGCAATACGCTCCTTTTCTCAGCGACCATGAGTCCGGAGATTGCCCGTATTTCCAAGAAATACCTCCGCGACGCCAAAGAAATCACTATCGGTCGTAAAAATGAAAGTACCAACAGCGTGAAGCATATTGCATATATGGTGCAAGCGAAAGACAAATATGCCGTACTGAAACGTGTGGCAGACTATTGCCCGCAGATATACGGCATCGTTTTCTGCCGTACCCGTAAAGAGACACAGGAAATTGCCGACAAACTGATGCAGGAAGGCTACAATGCCGACTCACTGCATGGCGAACTCTCACAGGCGCAGCGTGACGCCGTTATGCAGAAGTTCCGCCAACGGAATATCCAAATCCTTGTAGCTACAGACGTAGCCGCACGCGGATTGGACGTAAACGACCTTACACACGTGATCAATTACGGCCTGCCAGACGATACGGAAAGTTATACCCACCGTAGCGGACGTACCGGACGTGCCGGGAAAACCGGAATCTCCATTGCCATCGTCAATATGCGCGAGAAGGGCAAAATGCGCGAAATAGAGCGTATCATCGGCAAAAAGTTCATCATGGAGCAGGTACCCACAGGGAAGCAAATCTGTGAGAAACAACTCATCAAGGTAATTGATGATATCGAAAAAGTAAAGGTCAATGAAGAGGAGATTGCCGACTTTATGCCCGATATTTATCGTAAACTGGAATGGTTGAGCAAAGAAGATGTTATCAAACGTATGGTATCGATGGAGTTCAACCGTTTCTTAGAGTACTATCGTGACCGTGAAGAAATACAAACAGCTACCGACAGCCGTGGTGAACGCGGAAGCCGTGAAGATCGCGGAGGTCGTGAAGGTGGCAGCCGCAAGGCAGCACCGGGATTCACCCGCCTGTTCATCAACTTGGGTAAGATGGATAATTTTTTTCCCAGTGAACTGATCAGCCTGCTGAACAGTAACACCCGTGGACGTATTGAGTTGGGGCGTATCGATCTGATGAAAAACTTCTCTTTCTTTGAAGTAGAAGAAAAAGAGACTCAGAATGTAATAAAAGCCTTAAATCGCGCAAACTGGAACGGTCGCAGGGTTTCGGTCGAAATTGCCGGAGAAGAGGGCGGAGAAGGCCGTAGAAACAGCGACAGAAGCAATGATAAAAGTGGCGTCAAAGGTAGAAACGGCAGAAGTAAAGATACTCAAAAAGATAATTCCACATCGGCATCAGCTAAACCGCGCAAAGAAAAAGCAAGCAAAACGCCTGCTTCCACCGACAGCAAGAAGCAAAAGCCAAGCCGTGAAGAACGCGGTTATAAAAATGCACGTGGAAAGAAAGACGATTGGAAGCAATTCTTTAAAGATGAAGAACCGGATTTCAGTGAAGAAGGCTGGGCACGCAGAAAACCAAAGAAAAAATAAGAATATCCTTTTCAGCAAAGGAAGTGAGACTGTTTCCAATCAGGGATTCAGTCTCTTTTTTTTCGGAACAGCACTCTATTTAAGCTCAACCCGGCAATAAGAACCATACGGCATAACTTCTCCTCTTCCGGGAAGGAACATCCATAAAGAACGGCGGCCGATAGGATAAAAGTTATGTAGGACTCAAGTTATTTTATTACCTTTGCGGCGTTTTTCAAAACAATGAACCCTATTCCTTAAAGTATGAATAAATTAAACGGTTTTCTCTACGGACTGCTGTCTTCGGCATCTTTCGGCCTCATTCCGCTATTCACCATTCCGGTGATGCGGCAAGGGATGCAGTTCGAATCAATTTTATTATACCGATTTGCTTTTGCCACACTGGCACTGGGGCTTATCTTGTTACTCGACGGACAATCTTTCCGTATCAACCGCCGGAATATCCCTTCACTCGTATTGTTGGCATTTCTTTATCTGATGTCCGCCGTATTCCTATTCTGGGGATATAAATTCATGGCGAGCGGCATCGCTACCACCCTTCACTTCATGTATCCGGTACTGACCACTTTGATAATGATGCTATTCTTCCGTGAAAAGAAATCCATCTGGCGTTTTCTGGCAATTATTCTCGCTGTAAGCGGAGTGTTTTTCCTGTCTCAAGGTGACGATTCGGGCAATATCACGATCACCGGCATTCTTATTGTCCTTCTTTCAGCTTTGGGATATGCACTTTATCTGGTAACCGTAAGTCAATTAAAAGTCGGCCAAATGAAAGGATTACGACTCACATTTTATGTATTTCTATTCGGAACTTTATTGCTTCTTGCAGGAATCAATGCCACAGGAGATATCCAACCTATCGGTAATTGGCACATAGCCGGGAATCTGATGATGCTCGCCATCATTCCAACCGTCATCTCCAATCTGGCACTGGTGAGAGCCGTGAAATGCATCGGTTCTACCCTTACTTCGGTTTTAGGAGCTATGGAACCGGTCACCGCCGTATGTGTCGGCATCTTTATGTTCGGAGAACCTTTCACAAGCAGCATCGGCTTGGGAATCGCCTTAATCATTACCGCAGTAACGGTAATAATACTAAAACGGTAAAGTCACCCGGCATTTACAAGATATTGACCGGCCATCCAGAGAGGAAGAATGTGCCAAAGCTCAACTTTAAAGAAAATGAATTTTTAATCTGAAACTTGATACCCTTCATCAATTGTTCATTTTAGCCTTGCCCCCCTCTTCTATTTGGAACCATTGATTTTCAGTTCCTTGATCAAATTGGCCGCCCCGCCATATTTCTCTATAATAAAAAGCATATAGCGCACATCCACACCAATGCAACGTTGCAAATCCGGTTCAAAAACAATATCACTGCTCATCGCTTCCCAATTTCCATCGAAAGCAAGCCCCAACAACTCACCTTTTGCATTGAACATCGCACTACCGGAATTTCCGCCCGTAATATCGTTATTAGAGATAAAACATACCTTCATTTCTCCCTTTTCATCCGCATAACGTCCAAAATCTCCGGCACTGAACAGTTCCAATAAACGCGGGCTGACCTCAAAATCCGGATCTCCCTGATGATCACGCATCTTTTCGAATATTCCCATCGGAGTAGTATAATAATTATAAACCGCCCCATTGAACGGAGAATAGCTGCAAACTGTTCCAAAGCTAAGCCGCATAGTCGAATTGGCATCCGGATAAAAATTACGATCGGCATACATCCGGCGAACAGCCGCATTGAATAACCGCTCATCTCTCTCTATCTTTTCCGAAGCCTCCACTACCGCATGATTCATATCATAATAAGCCACAATAAGGTCGATACCTAACGAGATTGCAGGATCGTCGATGATATTGAACGTTGTATCACGTTCCAGAAAGCATTTCAGGCCTCTTGGAGAAGTTATTTCCGAGCGGGCATACAAAGTGTCGATATAAGCCTGCTCATTGCCATTATAAAGTGTATCGATAGTCTGATACATCGGTGGCAGATACTTGGCAGGCACCTCTTCGCGATATTCTCTCAAAAGTGCTGTAAACACCTCCTTATCAATGTCAATATCCAGATTGGCATACTTTTCCAATAAACTTTTCAACCGTGCAACCACCTGCTTCTCCTCTGCTTCAAAATCAAAATTAAGAATTTCGAGCGACAACTGTACCAACTCCGGCCCGTTAATGAACGATTCACCGAAATAAGCCAGCGCCCGATTCACTTCCCGCCGGCTCTTATAGTTCAATTCGAGCGAAGAGAGCAGATGCATCAGCTTTTCACGCTCAGCAGGAGTATTCTGAATCCATTGCCTCAATGTAGCTTCCAACTCCCGCTTCTTCTCAAGTACTTTCAGCTTACGGATCGCCTTGTTCGTTCCTATGCTGTTTTTCCAATAATTAGAACTTTCATCATACTTAGAAGCATACTTAATGCGGATATCGTCTCTACGATCCATCTCGCGCTTCCAGATAGCCTGTTTCACACCACGCACATCTATCATCGCCTGGTTCATGCCGTTCATCATCTCTTCAATGCCAAAAGAAGATAGAAAACGTTCCGTACTGCCCGGATAACCCAAAGTCATACAGAAAGAACCTTCCTTGTACCCATCCAATGAGACAGGAGCTACATACGACGGGTGATAAGGCACATTATCGGGTGAATAATCGGCCGGTTCGTTCTTCTTATCGGCATAAATACGAAAAACCGAGAAATCACCGGTATGGCGCGGCCACATCCAATTATCCGTATCCCAACCAAATTTTCCAATAGAAGACGGAGGAGCAAATACCAGTCGCACATCGTTGAAATCGCGATAAACCGACAACCAAAATTCATTTCCGCCATAATAAGCATCAACTACCCCCACAAGTGTAGAGTCTTTGAGGCTCACCTCATCGGCTATCAAACGTGTAATGGAATCGACGGCCGCTATACGTTCCGGCTCGGTCATGGAGTCACGGGTTACCTTGAGCACGCGTTTCGTCACATCTTCCGTACGCAGTAAAAAACGGACATACAGTTCCGGATTAGGCAGTTCTTCTTCAAGAGTGCGGGCTACAAACCCCTCTTTCAAATAATCGTGTTCAACCGTAGAATGTTGTTGTACGCTACTGAAACCGCAGTGATGATTGGTAAAGACCAATCCGTCTTCCGAAACGACAACACCGGAACAAAATCCCCCGAAACTGACTACAGCATCTTTCAAAGAGGCTTTTTTAGGATTATAAAGTTTCTTAGCGGGCATCTGCAAACCAAGCTCTTTCATCGATTTCTGCGTTTGTTTATTCAAATTCCCTAACAGCCACATCCCTTCATCGGCATGGGCGGCCGATGAAAGGAAAAGAGCAATCATTGCAAATAGTTTAAGTTTCATTCAATTGGGGGATTAAGTGGACATTTTTTATAATTCAAATCAAAGAAGCATCATTCGGTTATCAGACGTAACTTCTTCGCTCCTACACGGGCTTGCAGCCATTCGGAGATTTTCTTCTTCTCACTTTCGCTCGGATGGCGGCCAAACTTCAACACAGCAAGTGCAACCGTATCCGTTTTCAACGAATCTACCGTAGTCTCCAAAGTATGAGAAATAGAGACCGCCGTCACCGAAGGATATAATACTTTCAATTCGGGTATGATGGTACGGCTCATTTCATCATAAGATTTATATTTCTCTAAGTTCTTCTCCAAAGCAGCGATCTTCTTTTGCTGTTCTTGCAAGCGCTGTTCACTGTTTTTATAGAAGTCTTCCATCACCATAGCCCGTATAGACGAAATGTCCATCGCATCATTATTCATTCCCTGTAATACGATGAGCTTAGTCTCTTCCAACTTGTATCGCTCCATCTTACTACGCGCCAGCTCTATCGAAGCCTCAGGAACTTCCGGCCCGATAAGGACGACACGTATTTCGCGATGTTCATAACTCACCTTCTTGTCGAGTACCTGCGTATTCTCAAAGTTCAGTTCCGTATTGATGAAATGATTGGCAGCCGTTTCATAGAAAGTGCTCTTAATAATGCCAAAAGTCAGATAAACAGCCGGGCACATGGTAATAATGACAATAAGGATAATGTATTTGCGAACCGTTTTTTCCCGATTCTTATCTACAAATTCTTTTCGCTGAAAATGCATTACCCGCACACCGAGAAAGGTAGCCAGACTGATAAAGACAGAATTTATGAAATAGAGATAAAAAGCACCGAGAAAGTAAATCAGATTGCCGGATGCCAATCCGTATCCTGCCGTACAAAGTGGCGGCATCAATGCAGTGGCGATGGCAACACCCGGTATCACATTTCCTTTCTCCTTGGTAGAGAGAGCCACAACACCGGCCAATCCACCGAAGAGAGCTATAAAAACATCATAAATGGTAGGAGATGTACGCGCCAAGAGTTCCGATTGCGCCTCAGCAATAGGGGTAAAAAGAAAATAAACAGTAGCGGTGGTTACGCTGAATGCAGTCGTAATAAGAAAACTCTTCAAAGAGCGTTTCATCAGTTCAAAATCATTCATTCCAACGGAAAGCCCCACTCCCATAATAGGCCCCATCAACGGAGAGATCAACATCGCACCGATTATTACGGCAGTAGAGTTCACATTCAATCCCAATGATGCCATAAAAATGGCAAATATCAGAATCCACAGATTGGCCCCTTTGAATTCGACTCCCTTGCGGATGGAATCGATGGTTTCCAACTCATTATCTTTGTCCTTTCGTAAGTCAAGATACTCGCGGAGAAAGCTCTTTATGGCAAAAATGTTCCGATTGTCTGTTTTCATATTTTACCTCCTTAAAAAACGATTAATAACAGGGATTTGCTTCAATGGTAAGTCATGTTTAATAATATATGCTATAAATACAGCCAATAACACTGTACGGAAAAGCAAACGGAGTACTGTATTCTCCAAAGGCATCCATTCTCCCACAGCGTAGATGACCAATGCTAAAAGTACGTATCCACCGATACTTTTCAAATCATAATTTATCGGATATTTCTTTTGCCCGACAAAGTAAGACAGCAGCATGGCAACTGCGTATCCGGTGAAACCGGCCCAGGCACAAGCCACATAACCATAAACGGGAATAAGGAAAACGTTCATCAGAACAACAATCGTACAGGCCGTTATAGAAAAATAAGCACCCCACTTTGTTTCATCTGTCAGTTTATACCAGAAGGAAAGATTGAAATATACCCCCATAAACATTTCGGCAGCCATAACGATAGGAACTACCTTCAATCCTTCCCAATAGTCACGCCCGATGACATAACGAAGGATATCGAGATAAAACATCACTGCAAGAAATGCCAATAACGTGAAGATGATAAAAAACTTCATAGCCTGTGCATACATCTGCCGGTTGTCTTTCTCTCTGCTTTTGCCAAACACAAACGGTTCATAAGCAAAGCGGAATGCCTGTGTAAACATAGCCATGATCATGGCTATTTTACTTGTTGCACCATATATTCCCAACTGTACGGCCGCCTCTGCTTCATCGGGATAGACAAACGGAAAAATGATTTTATCGACAACCTGATTCAGTATACCTGCAATACCCAATATCAGAATGGGAAAGGAATAACGGAACATCCGCTTCACTAAATCACGGTCGAGCGTATAGCGGAAACCACGCAACTCAGATATCAGGCAGACCATCACCAACGATGTACAAATCAGATTGATCAGAAAAGCCGCACCGACATCGGTTCCTTTCATAAATACGAAATAAACAATATTCAATGCAATGCTGGCGAAGATAAACAGCATCTTCAAAGCGGCAAACTTAATAGGACGGTTCTTATAACGCAGGTAAGCAAAAGGAATGGCCTGAATGGCATCCATAGCTATTACTATCAGCATCATCCCCAAATACCAAGGATGCTCTTCATACCCCATCACACCGGCTATCGGCTTCAAAAACAACAGACAGACTGCCAGGAATGAAAGAGAAATCGATCCGACGGTAAGCAAAGTAGTAGAATAAACCCTTATAGGGTCATCGTCACCCTTATTGGCAAAACGGAAAAAACCGGTTTCCATACCACACGTAAGCAGAACAAGCAGTAACGCCGTAATTGCATACATATTCGTAATCACACCGTATCCTCCCGTAGAAGCAGGCATGGAAATAGTATAAATAGGCACCAGCAGATAATTGAGGAAACGCCCTACGATACTACTGACACCATAGATAGCGGTGTCTTTTGCCAATGATTTTAATCCGGCCATGTATTTTATTTACAATTAGACGATTTACTATCAGACGATTCAGAAATGACTTACGGTACAATTTCAATCGTAAGTCGTAAATCGTCTGATCGTAAATCAAAACAATGTTTGTTGACTATTATAAATACTCCGTCCCAAATGTTTATAAGCAAGCTCAGTTACTTCACGCCCGCGGGGAGTCCGTTTCAAGAACCCTTCTTTGATGAGAAACGGTTCATATACCTCTTCAATGGTTCCGGCATCTTCACCTAACGCGGTAGCAATGGTTGTCAATCCCACGGGGCCGCCTTTAAACTTATCGATAATGGTGCAGAGTATCTTGTTATCTATCTCATCCAAACCATATTTGTCAATATTCAATGCTTCAAGAGCAAAAGTAGCGATCTCCGTATCGATGGAACCGGAGCCTTTCACCTGTGCGAAGTCACGGACACGACGAAGCAGCGCATTGGCAATACGAGGCGTACCGCGACTGCGTGAAGCTATCTCGCCTGCTGCGGGTATCGAGCAAGGCACATCCAAAATAGCAGCCGAACGCCGGATAATATTACTTAACACGTCATCATCGTAATATTCAAGATGCAGGTTGATGCCGAAACGTGCACGCAACGGTGCTGTCAGTAAGCCGCTACGGGTAGTTGCACCTACCAAAGTAAACGGATTCAAATCAATCTGAATACTTCGTGCAGACGGCCCCTTATCTATCATTATATCGATACGATAATCCTCCATGGCAGAATACAAGTATTCTTCCACCACAGGAGACAAACGATGGATTTCATCGATAAACAGAACATCGTTGGGTTCAAGACTGGTGAGCACACCGGCAAGATCACCGGGTTTGTCGAGCACCGGACCGGAGGTGACTTTAAAGCCTACCCCAAGTTCATTGGCAATAATATTTGAAAGTGTAGTTTTTCCCAATCCGGGAGGACCGTGCAACAGCACATGATCAAGTGCCTCTCCACGGAGACGGGCTGCCTTTACAAAAATACGGAGATTCTCCACGACTTTATCCTGTCCGCTAAAATCCTCGAAACTAAGCGGACGGAGCGCATTTTCAAAATCCCGTTCTTTACTGGTCAGTTGTTGATTACGTATATTGAAATCTTCTTCCATAAAATTACATTCCCGTTCTTCTATATATAGAGGGCAAAGATAACATAATTCAAAGAAAGATGATGCCGGGGGGATAAGATAATTATTACCCCGGCGTAGAATTAAACCGGAAAAAGATTATTCCACAATCCACTTCTCTATATTTCGTGTCTCCGAACTAAAATTCACACCAATCCTGAGAAGTTCGATTCAAAAGGACGGGTATATTGCCGCTCATTGATTTGCTGTAATGCGGCCTCTGCCGTGCCATCTAATTTGAACTCCATGACATAAATAAATTTATCCGTCTGTAAAACAAGATCAATACGTCCCTGTCCCGTATGGTACTCGACATGAACATAAAAGCCAACAAGTTTAAAGACGATAAAAAGGACATTTTGATAATGTAGCTCCAAATCACGGATCAATTCATAAGGAGTATCTGCAAAGAAACTTTGAAGACGACGGAAAAATGCGTTATAATCACCAGCCTCTATTTCATTGACAAAATTTTGTATCTCAAATGGAGATTGCACCGCACTGCGATTAGCATAAAAAGGTAATAAGAACTTTATAAAACCCTCTTCCACTTCCCGATTAGGAAAACCCAGACGATAAATACCAAAACGAGGATCATATTCCTTAATTGTCAGATAGCCACTTTGATAAATGACTGGAATGGGATCGGTAGACGAAGAATCGATACTGTTCAGCACATCGGCACTGGTCTCTTCGTGTGTCATACGTTCTAAATTGTAATGGTGCTTCTTCAACAACTCAACCAAATAAGTAGGTGTCCCTGTCTCAAACCAATAACTACCGAATTTATTCCGTTTGAAAGCATTCAAGAGACTAAAAGGATTATAGATACCGATGGAATCTTCCACAAAATGATAGCCGTCATAGCACTCACGCAACTCTGAACAAAACCTTTCATAATCCATCTGCTGAGCAGCCGCAAATTCATGCATTTCCGGAGTGAGATAATCATACAACTCCTGTTCGCTAATACCGCAAAGACCTACGTACTCATCCCACATCGAGATATCATCCAGATTGTTCAAGTCACTGAAAACGCTCGCCTTGCCAAACTTCGTAACCCCCGTCAGCATACCGAACCGGATGCAGCCATCCATCGTTTTCAAAACGCCATAAAAAGGTTTTAACGTATCGCGGAAATGGGCTTGCAAGGCCTCGTTATTGATGGCCTGAAGCATTGGTTTGTCATATTCATCGACCAGAATAACGACTCGCTCACCTGTCTGTTCATAAGACCGCTTTATAATACCGGCAAAGCGCAACGCCAATGTCGTTTCAGCCGTCCCTGTACCATAAATAGCTTCCCAATCCGTCAAAGCCTTGTTCAATATACGGTCAAGACTATCCGGCGTATCATACTTTCCGATATTAAGGTCCATATGGAGAATCGGATGCCGCCTCCACTCCTTTTCAAGTTTCTCCATCGCCAGCCCCTCAAAAAGTTCTTTTTTCCCCTGAAAATACGCTTCAAGCGTAGAAATGAGCAGACTCTTCCCAAAACGGCGGGGGCGGCTAAGAAAATAGTAGCTACCTGTCTTGACCATTTTATAGATGAGTGCGGTCTTATCAATATAAAAATAACCTCCCAAACGAAGTTTCTCAAAATTCTGTATACCGATGGGATAAATCTTGTTACTCATAATCTTTTGGAGTTTAAAAAGTCCCTGTAGACAAAGATAGCACAATAATCACCTAAGAAGCAATATAAATACTTAATTTTTATTCTATCCGCTTAATTATGACAATGCATAATTCATACAGCAAATACATTGGAACCGTCACCAATATCAAAGTAAACAAATCCGGCGGAGTAATAATGGCAGCCGTTACCATAACACCGATAAAGGCATGTCTTCTGTATCGAACCATAAAAGTAGAAGTAATCAATTCGAGCTTAGCCAATATAAATGCCACTACAGGTAATTGAAAGACCAGTCCCATAACAAATGTCAGAGTTGAAAAAGTTGAGATATAAGATGCCAAGGTTATCGTACTTCGAATGGACGGATCCACTTGATAAGTTCCTAAAAATCGGAATGAAACAGGAAATACAATGTAATAATTCATCAATACTCCCAATGAAAAAAGGACATACATGGATACAACTATCATCAAAGAGTACTTTTTCTCGTTTTCATATAAAGCCGGACTTATAAAACGAAACAACTCGTATAATATATAGGGTGAAGCCCCCAACAAAGCCAAATACACCGATGATGAAATATGCATCATAAACTGCGATGCCAATTCTGTACTTATCAGATCGATCTGATAAGGTTCAAACCGAAAATCAAATCCGCACCAACGGACAAATTCTTCAATACATCTATAAGTAGCAAAATTCCATTCACGCGGAGCTAACAAAAGTTGAAAAGTCCACTCTTTAAAAGAAAAAATCAATATCGTGAACACGACTATAACCAAGACAATACGGAAGAGCATCTTTCTCAACATCTCCAGATGCCCCCCGAATGTCAAAAGCTGAATATCATCCGATTTATTCTTCATCTATCCTTTTCAACTCGTCTGTAACTTCCGTTTTTTCCAACAACGATTCATCTTCCGGCTCACTTTTTTCGTGCATGCCTTCCTTGAAATTTTTCACTCCCTGTCCTAAGCTACGCATCAGCTCTGGAATCTTCTTTCCACCAAATAAAAGCAGTACAGCACCCCCAATCACAATTAATTCAGTAGTGCCAATCATTAAAGGTTGTATCATCATTCGTATATTAAATAAATTTCATTTGTATCAAAATCAATCTCCCAATTACCATTTTCGGTACTTTCCCATTGATATTGACTTGACATACGATCCCACCAATTCTGAAATTTCATACCGGTTTCACCTATATCTTTTACTAACTTTTCATACAGCACTTCATTATCTACAGTAAGTATCCCGGCCAATTCATTCAATCCGTTACGCCGCTCAAAAAGTGTTTGGATTTCACACTTTTCTTCATTTGTAACAGTTCCTACCAGTTTTTTCATAATACTCATTTTTTTTATTTACTCATACAACAACTTTCCCGAGGAAAGCATACTCCATAAGAGTATCCTTATAACACATCAAAACTCCTGTCTCACATCAAATGGATCCAAATATGTAATCTCTTTTATCTCATGTCCGGGAAGAAATGTCCCGTACCGGCGAATATCAAGCAGTAATGAGCGAGAGGTATTACGCTCCAGATGAGCTACTACACACTGCTCATGCGAGGGTGTATTTACCTCTAAAGTCGTTTTCCAATTCATCCAAATACACCGTTTACATTGGTATGCATCACAATTGCGACACAGAGGTGCGTAAGATAGTTTATAGAGTTTTGGATTTTTTATATCCAAAACTTCAACCAAGCTGCCGATGGAATACCCGTCGTCAGCCAAATAAAATGCAGGACAAATATAGAATTTACCATCAGGAGTCAATGTAATATTTTCAACTCCGGCATTACAATTATTCATTTTGTCCAGCATCATACGGTCGGTCAATAAATTCAATTGCGGAGCCATTCCTTCCAGATACATGCCTTTCAGTTTTAAAGCCAATTCATCTAAAACCGATTTATAGATATCGAAATCAGATTCGGTAAAGGTATCAATATCAACCAGAACAACATTCAACCTTAAAACCTTATCCAACACTTCATTAAGAATTGTATAATTTTTAAAGAAGCCGGTCTTTCCTGTTCTCAATACATAAGTTTTTTGAATATCACAACCTGATACCGACAACTGTTCCCAATCATCAAGAACCACCACATCAGCCTCATCCCGGTATTCTACCGGAACAATTTTGCTATGATCGATTGTTTCTATCTCATCTTTATAGGCTTGCGGTAATTCATAATGCGGATACACAAATTGAAGCATCAGGTTTTCTTTCATAGCAAAAAGAATACCTGCCTTTAAATTTTCCAGACTAATTAATCTGTGTTCAGATTTCCGGTTATCATAATGACAATAAGAAACGCTCGTATCGTCTAATAAAATTACAAGATATTGAAGCATAAAATTAACTATTTATATCGTTTGACTCATTCTTGCCCGTTCCAGACCTGTCACATTCATCCTCCGATTCCAGTTTCCGGTAAAGTTTGTTCCAATAGTAATTATTGGCTCGAACACGCGCTTTATGCATTTTGCAAATAGCCGTACTACGTTGATAAATCGTATTTGTATCCGCCGCATCATAATTCTCACCTTGACACCAAGCGCATCCCTCAGCCACCTCGCAATCAATACATTCCGGGGTACTTTGTGTACATCGGTCAAGAGTTAAAAAAGGACGCAATTTATTTTTATCAAGACCATCATGCACATTACCTATAATCCATGCTTTTTTGTTTCGGAGAGAATATTGGGCAAAACGTGTACAAGGATAAAAGTTACCGGCCGCATCTACCGCCAACATCATTCCGGCACCACACCAATTCTGATTTTGCAATTTACAGTCCAAAGGCTTACCCAAATGCTCGGAAAAAAAAGAGCAATCGTTTTTCTCATAAAGTCCATTATCAATAATCGAATCGGCCAGTTGAATCAGTTGCTCCTCAAACAAAGAGTCATCACCCTCTTGCCATACATCTTCGAATACACAATTAATATTGACCTCATGAATACCTAAATTATACAAATGCAAGACACTTTCTTTTATATACGGGAGATCCGGGCTACTAATCGTCACTTTAGTACCGTCACCGGGAAACTGTTCTAACCACAGCGGAATATTTCGTACCACATCCTTATATGAGCCTTTTCCGGTGTTCTTATAAATACGGTTAAGATCATGTTTTAATTCTGTCCCGTCAATAGTTATACCGATACTCAAATGATCTATATTTTTCTTAATAAAGCTCTGTACTTTTTCCTCATGATAATTAAGACCATTAGTAGAAAAACTAAAGCGATATGAATCAAACCAATGATGATTTCGTTTAAACAATTCAATCTTTATATAATTACATATTTTTTCTATCAATTCTATTTCAAGAAAAGGCTCTCCGCCGATAAAGTCCCAAACTACTGATTTTTCCTGAAAACTCTGTTCATTATCCAATATATAATCAATAGCTTGTTTGGCAATGTCCCAAGACATACGTTCTTTCGAGTTCTTACCTACGAGATAACAATATTTACATGCTAATTGGCAATCTTTCGTAACAATAAAAGTTATATTTTTAGCTATGCCATCTTGCCACAGTTTTTTAGCTTCCTTTATTTGTCCCATCATTTTATGATTTAAAAAGGATATACCCACTAAATGCAGCATATCCTTTTACATGTTAATAGTTATTCCATCCCGCACATGAACCTGTACACGAGCCTGTACAGGTACCTCGACAGGTCCTTATACAACTACCTTGGCAAGTTCTCTCACAAGTTCCCATACAGGTGTTGTTACAGCCATGATAGCAGGCACGGTAACAAGAACCTGTACAATAACTTTCACACCCCATAGCGACTTTAGCCGCTTTAGAAGCAACAGGATTGCTAACCAATACCACTGTAGCTATAATCGGCAAGGCTGTTTTCACTGCTTTTTTGAAGAATTCACGCCTTGAATAAAGTTCTTCATTCTTGATTTTCTTTTTCATACCTTAAATATTTAAAGCCCTTTCCGGGCAGTAGCCATACACAAACCCTTACATGTACTTAAACACGCACTTTTACAAGTTCCCGAACATCCAGAAGGATAATAAGACGACTTCCCCCGACATGCAGTGGCACAACTCGCTCCACACCCTCCTACACAAGTAGAGCAACTTGAAGAACCGCCACCGGAAGAACCGCCACCACCATACGATTCGTCATCGTCAGGATCGTCACAAGAAGACAAAATAGAAGGAACGATCATAACAGCCCCTAAAAAAGGAAGTATTCCTTTCACCGCTTTTTTAAAGAATTCACGTCTGGAGTGAAATTCTTCATTCTTTTTTTTCTCTTTCATAAATAATAGATTGATTATTAATATATAATATTACCAGTCTGGTCGTATCTTATTCTGCGCAGGAATCAAGCGAGCCTCGGAGAAGTACCCTGCATCATATAATCCGGAGTGCCGGATAACAGATTTATCCTTGTAAACATATAAGGTGGCACAGCCGGCATAAGGAATACAGGATTTATAAATGTACCAACCGTTCTGATACTGCTCATATGCATACATACCAACCGATTCCCTATTGATAAGCAAAGAAATCGTTGAATTACCATAAAAGTCTTTGAAAAATCCCAGATTATACATACGCCCTTTTAGGTTAAGGCAGGGTGGATGACTGGAGTCAACCTGCCGGAAATCGGAATCAAAAAGTTTACTAAACACATACTCTTCACCATGTGCAAGTATAAAAGAAAATAAGAATAAAAAGAGGAACAAGAAAAACCGCATCCGTTCCTTTACAGATGTTTGTAATTGCATTGCGTCATGTTCATGTGCCTATAGCCTCCCCGGATTCGGTATTATACAAAAAAGACGTGGGAGTCTGTACTTTTGCTTATCCAGATTCCAGGCCTTCGCATTGCCTACCTCCAAAGATAAGCAACGTACACAGCCCACGTCAAGATAGATATACAGAACACCACGTCGCGCGTAATGTTTAGATATAATCTAAAGTGGACGTTTCCGTTGCTCTATCTTTTTTGGAGGTTTCAAATTTGCGAAGTTTGGAATCCAAAAGATAATGCCGTAAACGTCTTTTTTTACATTTTATAAATCTCCTTTACTCTTAAAGTTGAGATTATTCCTTGCAAAGGAAGCACTTTTTTATTTAACAACAAACTCTTTCACAAAATTATTTTCTATTTTTAAAACATGTATCTTAACCCACATTAAATTAATTATTCGGTCATATTGCCGCACTTTAATGAATCATATACTTCAAGATAAAGTAATCAAAATATTATAAGCGTACGCAAATACAGTAACATTACCGTTTCATATAATATTTCCGTTCTTCCTCCGTCAGCTTTTCTATCGAATAGCGAAGCATCGTACGGGGCATTTCACCGGCATGTTTATCAAGAAACTGTAACAGTAGGTTCTGGTCGCGTTTACCCATCTCACGGAGCATCCAACCTATGGCTTTTTGCATCAGGTCATGCTTATGATGCAACAACAATTCGGAAAGACGAAGGATGTCGATATAATCGTCATTTCTGATCAGTGTAATCGTAGAAACTACTGCAATACGCTGCTCCCAAAGAAGTGTGCTGTCAGCCAGACGGTACAAATCCTCACGGGGGTTATTCTTTAAATATTCTCCTACAATATAAGGAGCAGACAGGTCCACCAAGTCCCAGTTATTAATACGGACAGTCTGTGTCAGATAGAAATCATAAATCTCTTTTCGTGCCTTTTCACCGGACTTCTTGAAACGCTCCACCAACATCAGCAACGCACATAAGCGGCATTCATGCCACTCACTCTCTAATAAATCCGCTATCGCCTCAAACGGTTCTTCTTTATGACGCTTTGCCACCAGGCGGGTATTGGGAACGACAATCCCGAGAAATTTATCACCCTCACCATACTGCCCTTTTCCTGTTTTGAAAAAATTGGGCAAATACTCCCTTTTCACCGGGTCGATATACATTTCCAATTCTTTCTGAATCTCTGCTGCCTTTGTTCTCATATGATCTTCTATATAAATTCAAGCGGCTTGCAGTAAAGCAATCCGCACCAAAAATAAACAAAATATGGGGGAATAATGGAAAGTTATATCTATTTTTGCAGATAATACAGTAATCAGACTATGGTTTTAAATTACATCTGGATAGCATTCTTCATCGTCGCTTTTATTGTGGCATTAGGAAAGCTCATCTTTACAGGAAACACACAAATATTTACCGATATCATCAATTCCACTTTTGATTCGTCAAAGACCGCCTTTGAAGTCTCACTCGGATTGACCGGTGTTTTGTCTTTGTGGTTAGGCATTATGAAGATCGGAGAAAACAGCGGCCTTATCAATGCACTGTCCCGATGGCTGAGTCCTGTGTTTTGTCGTCTCTTTCCGGATATTCCGAAAGGACATCCGGTAATGGGATCCATATTCATGAATATGTCTGCCAATATGTTAGGACTCGACAATGCCGCTACTCCGATGGGACTGAAAGCAATGAAAGAACTGCAAGAACTGAATCCCCAAAAAGACACAGCCAGTAACCCGATGATTATGTTTCTCGTTATCAATACTTCGGGGCTGATACTTATACCTATCTCCATCATGGTATATCGTGCACAGATGGGAGCGGCACAACCAACCGATATTTTTATCCCTATCCTATTGAGTACGTTCGTCTCGACATTGGTTGGAGTGATTGCCGTCAGTATATCTCAACGTATCAATCTGATAAACAAGCCTATACTAATATTAATAGGCATCCTGAGTCTCATTTTCGGAGGGTTGATGTATCTCTTCACCACCCTTTCACGCGAAGAAATGGGAACCTATTCTACGCTGATAGCCAACATCATATTGTTCGGAGTCATCATTCTTTTCATCTTGACGGGAATACGAAAAAAGATCAATGTATACGACTCTTTTGTAGAAGGGGCGAAAGAGGGTTTCACCACCGCCGTACGCATCATTCCTTATCTGGTCGCTTTTCTGGTAGGTATTGCTGTATTCCGTACTTCCGGGGCAATGGATATCCTCGTGGACGGTATTGGCTATGTAGTAGGACTCTGCGGACTGGACACGAGCTTTGTCGGCGCTCTACCCACCGGATTGATGAAATCGCTCAGTGGAAGCGCTGCCAACGGATTGATGATCGATACGATGAAAGAATTCGGACCGGACTCTTTCGTATCGCGCGTCAGTTGCGTTGTGCGCGGTGCTTCGGACACAACGTTTTATATTTTAGCAGTGTACTTCGGCAGCGTAGGCATCACTAAAACACGTAACGCAGTTACGTGCGGGTTGATAGCCGACTTCTCAGGAATCATTGCCGCCATATTAATCAGTTATTTATTCTTCTTTTAATACATCAATATCATGGCTGTAACTTATCAGACAGAGGGCGTAAAAATGCCCGATATCAAAAAAAGGGAAACAACGGAATGGATTAAGTCCGTAGCTGCCACATATGGCAAAAAAGTCGGTGAAATCGCGTATATTTTCTGTTCGGACGAAAAAATACTGGAGGTAAATCGCCAGTATCTGCAACACGATTACTACACGGATATCATTACTTTCGATTATTGTGAGGGTGATCGTCTTTCCGGCGATCTTTTCATCAGTCTGGACACTGTAAAAACCAACTCCGAACAATTCAAGACTACGTATGATGAGGAACTTCACCGAACAATAATCCATGGTATCCTTCACCTGTGCGGCATTAACGATAAAGGGCCAGGTGAGCGCGAAATTATGGAAGCAGCCGAAAATAGGGCATTGGAAATAAGAAAATAAACCTATGAATAATCTTGTTAATGGGAAAGGCATATTCAGTCATAAAAAAGATTTTATCGCTGATCCATAAAAGAGGTATTTATTCCTGTTTCAAGGAGTAAGCCATTGCTATAATGTATTATATACCAACAACATACATAACAAGATACACTTCTCAATGTACAATAGATATACTATATCTGTTTATCAGTACGGCCCCAAGCCCTCACAACATCCCCATGTTCTGCATCACAACACCCGGATGTTTTATATGACAACATCCCCATGTTTTAGATAAGAACATCCAGATGTTGTACGAATGGAAAATAGAGTTCCAACAATGTAAGGATACAGACCATTATTTACTAAGAATAAGATGAAATATCTAACATAAATTCAATTAGAATACATCCATCACTTTGCCTAAGTCATAAAGCAACTAAATATATGTTTATGCAAGGTTCTCCACCATCCAATACCCAATCAAAACCGACATGTATTATCTTTAATAAGGGGTAATTTTGTCCGAAATACAATTATGGTAATTACCAAAACACAGAGTACAATTCTCACTGGACGAAATCCACTTTATTTGCATAACTCGAATGATAAACCATTCCAAGATCGACGTAAAATTAAAATTATGTATATTATAAACATTAACCATTTATAAAACTATAAACCATGAAACATTTATTTTCAACTTGGGCAATCCTATTATTTGCCCTGTTTATCGTAGTTCCCAACAGTTTTGCCGCCAAATGGAAAGCGCAACACGTCGTTCTGATCGGCCTGGACGGATGGGGAGCATACAGTGTAGAAAAAGCGGATATTCCCAACATCAAAAACGTGATGGCGAATGGAGCGTACACGTTGAAAAAACGTTCGGCACTCCCCTCGTCAAGCGCCATTAATTGGGCCTCCATGTTTATGGGAGCCGGTCCCGAACTACACGGCTATACCGAATGGGGATCCAAAACGCCGGAACTTCCGTCGCGCGAATTGAACCAACACGGTATTTTCCCAACCATCTTCCAACTACTACGTGATGCTTCTCCGGAAGCGGAAATAGGTTGCTTATACGAATGGAACGGCATCAAATACCTGGTAGACACGCTTGCATTGAGTTATTACCAACAAGCTCCGGATTACAACAAACACCCCACTGCCCTGTGCGAAATGGCCGTAAGCTATTTGAAAGAAAAGAAACCCGCCCTTACCCTTGTGGCATTTGATAACCCCGATCACATAGGTCATGGTGTCGGTCATGACACGCCCGAATACTATGCAAAACTAAAAGAACTGGACGGATATATCGGACAAATCATCCAAGCTACCAAAGATGCAGGAACATTTGACCAGACTATTTTCATCATAACAGCCGACCACGGTGGTATCAATAAAGGTCACGGCGGAAAAACAATGAATGAAATGGAAACTCCTTTTATTATTTGCGGAAAAAACATCAAAAAAGGATTGAATTTCAATGAAAGTATGATGCAATATGATGTGGCATCCACCATCGCCTATGTATTCGGCCTAAAACAGCCACAAGTATGGATAGGACGCCCGATGAAACAAGTGTTCAAATAAGCGGAAAGGGTGCACCCCTACCATCAAATCGCCCACATTATAACCATGAATGCGCTCCAAAAGTTTTATATCTGACTTTTGGAGCGCACTCATATGCCCCACAGCCCATCTTCTTAAGTGCTTATAACTCTCTTTTTCATTATAAAAACGGAACTTTTTCGTAACTTTGCACCGTTTGAAAAAGAAGTATTAAAACGAATGGACTTTAAGTACGACGTAATAGTAATCGGTGCCGGCCATGCCGGTTGTGAAGCAGCAGCAGCCTCAGCAAACCTGGGCTCAAAAACCTGTCTCATCACGATGGATATGAATAAAATCGGCCAGATGAGTTGCAATCCGGCAATAGGCGGTATCGCCAAAGGACAAATTGTACGTGAAATAGATGCGCTGGGTGGGCAAATGGGACTGATAACGGACCAAACAGCCATTCAATTCCGTATCTTGAACCGCTCGAAAGGACCGGCAATGTGGAGTCCGCGCGCGCAGTGCGACCGCAATAAATTCATCTGGGCTTGGAGAGAAGCATTAGAAAACACACCCAATCTTCACATCTGGCAAGATACAGTAAAAGAATTGCTCGTTGAAAACGGAGAAGTTGTGGGATTAGAAACAATGTGGGGAGTTACTTTTCATGCAAAATGTGTAATACTTACCGCAGGTACATTCCTCAACGGACTGATGCACGTTGGGAAAAACATGCTCCCGGGCGGACGTATGGCAGAACCGGCATCTTACCAGTTGACCGAATCCATCGCACGGCATGGTATCAGCTATGGTCGGATGAAGACAGGTACCCCTGTGCGTATAGACGGACGAAGCGTGCATTATGAATTAATGGATACGCAAGACGGAGAAGCCGATTTCCATAAATTCTCTTTCATGGATACTCACGTGCGTCATCTCAAACAGCTACAATGCTGGACATGTTTCACCAATCCTGAGTCACATCGTATTTTGCGTGAAGGATTGTCCGAATCTCCCCTTTTCAACGGACAAATTCAAAGTATAGGGCCACGTTACTGCCCAAGTATAGAAACTAAAATCGTCACCTTTCCCGATAAAGAGCAACACCAATTGTTTTTGGAGCCCGAAGGGGAAACCACACAAGAATTATACTTGAACGGATTTTCTTCTTCACTTCCTATGAGCATACAAATTGAAGCGTTGAAGAAGATTCCAGCTTTTAAAGACTTGGTTATTTATCGTCCCGGATATGCGATTGAGTATGATTTCTTTGATCCGACCCAACTAAAACATTCGTTGGAATCGAAGAAAATCAAAAACTTATTCTTTGCCGGACAAGTAAACGGAACTACCGGATATGAAGAAGCCGGCGGTCAAGGAATCATTGCCGGTATCAATGCACATATCAATTGTCATGGAGGTGAACCGTTTACACTGGCGCGTGACGAAGCATATATCGGAGTACTCATCAATGATCTTGTAACCAAAGGAGTAGATGAACCTTACCGGATGTTTACTTCCCGTGCTGAATATCGCATTCTATTACGAATGGACGACGCAGACATGCGCTTGACAGAAAAAGCATGGAAATTGGGATTAGCAAAAGATGATAGATATACATTGCTAAAAAAGAAGCGAGAAGCGATAGAACGCATTGTCTCTTTCGCGCGCAACTATTCGATAAAAGCGGCACTTATCAACGATTCACTCGAAAAACTGGGTACTACTCCTCTACGTCAGGGATGTAAATTGATAGACCTAATAAACCGTCCTCAAATCACAGTAGAAAATATAGCCGAACATGTGCCGGCATTCAAACGGGTACTCGACGAAATCACAGAACGCAAAGAAGAAATTATCGAGGCTGCAGAAATACTGATTAAATACGAAGGATACATCGGCCGCGAACGAATTATCGCAGACAAGCTTGCCCGGTTGGAGAGTATCAAAATCAAAGGAAAATTTGATTATAACTCCATTCAATCCCTATCCACCGAAGCAAGACAAAAGTTAGTCAAGATAGATCCGGAGACTATAGCACAAGCGAGCCGAATTCCGGGGGTATCACCAAGCGACATCAACGTGCTGTTGGTACTTTCAGGAAGATAAGAACGTGCGTTTCACGTGAAACAAAACATTTAAAGAAACGAAATAAATCAATGATTATGAGC